>WNFM01033233.1_pt1 | contig 207218 bp, 190 predicted proteins | sample 5400271 | NCBI WGS metagenome assembly WNFM01 (sample SAMN13153352, study PRJNA577476) | soil metagenome | isolation source: 60 cm saprolite on Douglas fir-dominated hillslope | place: USA:California | collected 2013-09-17
GCGGACACAGAAAGAATCGTACGCCTCTACCGGTGAGCAAAGGATCGCTCACCTCAATGGAGTGTGATTTCATGAAAGTTCAGGTTTAAGAGTTGGGTATTCTGGTTAAGGCGGGCAGGATTATCAGAAACGAAATAAAAGAAAGTATTCCACTTTTCCTATAAAAAAGTTAAATGTTTTTCTAAACGCTATGTAAGTATTTTTATATAAACCTGTTAGCATGCAAACTGATGACATCCTGAATCAATCACATTATCGACGGCGGTTTCAAAGACCTCTAAGGAACCTTCCTCCATTTGATATTTGACAGCGACTGCGCCCTTCCATCACAGGGATCATCCACGAGAGTAAAACTAAGCACATCCGCGGTACGGCTGAACTTGTATTTTCCAGCCATATTCGGACAAGCATATTGACCGTCATAATCATCGAGCGTAAGCGTATCCCCGGAGACCTTTACAAGTGAGCGGACGACCACTGTCCCGGCGCTCATAGTCACGAAAGAGGAATCCAGCTTAATATGGAGAATGATCGAGTCATTTAACGGGTCCCCGATAAAGGTCTTCCAATTGGTATTACTAAGGCTTTGTCCATATGACTTCGTCGCCAGGACGGTTAGGAAAAGGAAAAAGATCAGAAAAGTAGATTGCTTCATCATGGCAGTTTTACTGGTAAAATACTCAATTTTTCCGGGATTACGGCGTAACCGCTTTCGGGTAATTGGTGCTGATATGATACCTGTCTTCCAATTCCCAAAGTTTGGCTCCGCCTTTGATACCGTCTTTATTAGTAAAGAGATGAATATTCTCGCCCAGCGGAATCGTCAGCTTTTCCGAATTGCCGCCGCCGATATAAAGCCGGTCATAGTTGAATACAAGCTTTAGCACTTCCAGCACCTTTTCTATCCGCTTGTTCCATTTCTCCCTGCCCTCTTCCTTCAGCTCTTTTTCTCCGATATAAGCGTCATAGTCCATGTCTTTATGGATGGGATGATGGGCCAGCTCCATATGGGGCAGCAGGTAACCGTCTATCAAAAAGGCCGTCCCAAAGCCCGTTCCCAGGGTAACGGCTATCTCATAGCCCTTCCCGCTGACTACACCCAACCCCAGTTGGTCGGCATCATTGACCAGGCGAACGGGTTTTTGCAAAAGATTGCTGATCTGCTGCCCCAACTCGATATTCTTCCAGTTGGGATTGAACAGGTTAGGAGCCGTGTATACAACTCCATTGCGGACATAACCGGGAAAGCCAACCGAAACTTTTTCAAAGTCCGGAATGCCCTTTACCAATTCCGCGATGGTGCTAAGCACACTGGCCGGGGTAGCCTCCCTGGGCGTATCCACCCGCTTATAATCCATTTGCCATTCACCCCTGGGATTGAGTATCGTACCTTTGATGTGCGAGCCCCCGATGTCGATAGCTAAAATATTTCCTGATAATTCCATATTGGAAATTACAAGAAAAATCCGTGCCCGCCATGAAATAACCCAACACCGCCCAACCGCCGCCATACCACCGCCGCCATACCACCGCCTCCAGCCGCCGCCATACCTACTCCGCCAAAACCGCCGGTTGCGGAGCAGCCGATCGTTTCCAGTCAGGCATAAACGAAATAGCAGCGCCGACCAGCACAAGACAGCTTATCTGGGCAATGATGCCGCATCTAAAAGCACTATAGTAGATGGCGGAAAGAGAAGGCTCGTGACGTTGGGTTTCCGCAAAAAAGTAAAATATCCCGCCAATAATGCTAACCCCCAGCGCGGAGGCCGTCTGCTGAAAAGTACTATAAACGCCTGACGCAGCACCCGCGAAATGAAGGGGTATACTTTTCAGTGCCGTGTTTAACAGCGAGGGCATAAGAAGCCCTCCGCCACAGCCATGGATGGTCAGGAGCAGCGCCATGATGGGCCACGAGGATGCTTTCAAAAAGATGGATTGGAAGACAAGACCGACGATCATGATGGCGGCGCCGCACATCAGCACCATCTTGCCATAACGGGTCACCAGGCGCACCGCTAATAAGGAACAAGCCATAAAACCAAGCCCCATGAAAACGAATAGCTGTCCCACAGTAAGACTGCGCATTCCCAGCCCCTCCTGAAAATAAACAGTGCTGGTCAGCAGGTAGGACGAAAACGCCATGTAGTAGAAAAGCACGGCGGCCAACGCGAGATTAAAGTCGCGATAATTAAAAAGATGGGTATGAATAAGCGGGTCTCCCCCCCTTTCGAGCTTGCGGTTCTGGTGAAGGATAAAAGCCCGGAACAGGAAGATGGAACCGGCGATGGCGGTTATACTCCATAACGGCCAACCTGCCTCACGACCCTGGATGATGGGATAAATCAGCGCTACCAGTGCAACAGTCAGGAGCAGGACACCGGCGTAGTCGAACTTCCGCTTCCTGTTAAACGGCGTCTCAGCTAGATAGCGGACAGCAGCCCATGAAGCCAGAAGACCTATCGGCAAATTGATAAAAAAGATAAGACGCCAGCCGTCTATCCAGCCATGGATCTCCGAAAGCCAGCCGCCCATGGACTGACCGATGATGGAAGCCAGACCCAGGGTCATGCCAAAAAGACCCACAGCCTTCGCCCGTTCAGCAGCACCGGTGAAAAGTACCTGTATATAAGAAATGGTTTGCGGCACCATGAAGGCGGCAGTAACACCCTGGAAAAAACGGGCCCCGCAAAGTTGGGATGCTGTGGTGGAAAGACCACACAAACAGGACATGATCGTAAAACTCAACATACCCGTTATGAACATCTTTTTACGGCCAAAAAAGTCGCCCGCACGGCCGCCAGTGATCAGGAATACAGCATAACCTAACAAATAGCCGGCGATGACCAATTGAGTTTCCGCATCGGTGGCATGTACGCCCTTTCGGATAGAAGGTATGGCGACATTGATGATAAAGACGTCAATCACGGACAGTAAGGGAGCCGAGAGGAGGATAATGAGCGAGAGCCATCTGTTGTTGTTTTGGGACATGTTGAATGTTTGAGAGCCAAAACTAATAAGAAAAAAATAGATAGACAAGTCTGTCTATTATACCCCTGGTACGAGAATTGCAATTCTGTAGAAACCCTGTGATAAACCACCTCCTCTGATTGCATGTCGTAAGAAAAGTTTTTCATGTTTTGATTTTGTTACTTACATGCAAGTAAGTACTTTTGCTTCATCATCCCATTTTTCAAAAAACATGGTTAAGGCTTCCACAACACGCGATAAGATCGTTGAGCTGGGCAGGGATTTTGTCCAGAGACTAGGTTATCATGCCTTTAAGTATCAACTGATTGCCAGTGAGTTAAACATAAAAAACGCGGCAATCCACCACTATTTTCCCGCCAAGGAAGATCTTGGCGTAGCCGTTATCGAGAAAGACCTGGCAGATTTCCAGTTGATGACCCGCTCCGTAAAAGGTAACCCCGCCTTTGAAAAAGTCCATTCGTTGCTGCTGATCTACCACAACTATCTGGACGAAGGCAAAAACCTATGCATCATCGGCGCCTGTATCTCGGCCTTTACCGAACTGCCGGAGAAAATGGCGACAGCCGCTAAAAATTACCAGGACGCTATTTATAATTGGTTGATTATCACATTGAAACAAGGTCTTGCCAATGGCGAGTTCCATTTTACTGATGACCCGGAGGATGTCGCAGCCCTGTGGATGGCAGCTCTCCCCGGGGCACTGCAGGCCTCAAAGGCAAGAGGCAAAACATATTTTTACCAGGTCTTGAATCAATTAAGCGGAACCTTGAAGGCAGGTGAAGAATAACATTTCCAGTAAATGTTTTTTTTGGCTCACAATACTTACTTGTATATAAGTAAGTAAAATTTCCTCTTCCCAAACATCCAAACACATTTTTTAATTCTAAATCATAAAAACAAAATGAAAAAAGTTCTCTTGACCGGCAGCTCCTCAGGCTTTGGCTTGCTGGCCGTCAAAACCATCGCAACAAAAGGTCACACGGTATACGCCACCATGCGCAATATACGCGGCGCCAATGCAGAAACAGCCCAACACCTCCGCACATGGGCAAAAGACAACAACGCAAAAGTCGAAGTCGTAGAGCTCGACGTGACCAGTGACGCATCGACAGAAACCGCCATAAAAGAGATCCTGTCTTTATCAGGCGGCCGTATCGACGTCCTCATCAACAACGCAGGCATCTCCTTCATCGGCATCAGCGAAACACTCACCATCGACCAGTCCAACCAACTGTTCCAGGTCAACACAATAGGCGCCGACCGGATGATCAGGGCCGTGCTGCCGGCAATGCACCAACAGAAATCCGGCCTGATCATCAACGTCACCAGCGTCCAGGCCAGGCAGCAAATCCCCGTACTCAACATGTACAACGCCACCAAAGCCGCACTCGATGCGCTATCCGTCGGTTATCATTATGAATTACGCTCCGCAGGCATAGACGTTGCCATTATCCAGCCCGGCGGTTATCCTACAACAGATATCATAGCCAAAGGAATAAAAGCCGGCAAACCCGAATTGGAAAAATATTATGGGGAAGATATGCTGAAAGTGAAGGCCGCATTAGACCATTACTTCACGCCAAAAGAAACCAGTCCCAATCCACAGCCGGTAGCTGATAAAATGCTCGAGCTGGTGGATGCAAAACAAGGTAGCAGGCCACTGTGGTCGCTGGTCGGAGCCGGACCGCTTGAAGCTTACCTGGACCAGGTGAATCAAACGACCAAAACCATCGTCGATACCATGGTAACCAGCATGAGCGCATAAAAAAAAGCGGCCGGCCAATACCGGCCGGCCGCTATCTCTTCTTAAAACTTATTAAGGCTTATAAACCAGCACCGCAAAAGTACCCGGCACTATATTCCTGGTCCCGGGCTGAAACTCAGGCGCACTTAAATAGATCTTCTTTGTCTTTTTATCCAACGCCATCGTCTTGGCGCGGGGCGCAGTAGCCAGCGTCTGGACGACAGTATATTTATCGGCAGATTCCTGCTTGATAATAGTCAAAGTGGCATCGCCGTTAGATATGAATATCAGCTTGTCCGCAGCATCATATACAACAGCATCGACACCAGCCCCGATCGCTATGGTAGTAATAACTTTCCCGGTTTTGATATCAACTACGCTCAAGCCTTTATTCGTACGGCAGCCCGTGAAGAGACGGCCATTGGCAGCATCCAGGGCAAGACCCGTAGGAGCACCGCAAGGCGCAAGCGGCCAGGTCGTTTTTACTGTCCAATTCTTTGCATCGATAACCTTCATAGCATTGAGATCCTCGATATTGTCGTACACCAGCCCCTTTTCATCACTGACAGCAAATTCAGGACCGCCCTCCAGGCTAACCGTTTTTACCTCCTTCATCGCTACCGGATCGACGACGCTGACACTCTTGCCATCCCCATTGAACGACAATACCTTTTTAGAATAGGGATCATATATAATAGCGTCGGCATCCTTGGAGCTGAGCGGAATCGTACCGATCGTTTTAAAAGTAGTCAGATCGAATACTACTACGGCATCAGCCTTGCCATCGCTGATAAATCCTTTGTTGAGTTCGTTAACCACGGCTATTCCATGAACACCCTTCATTCCATCGATGCTGGCTATTGGTTTTTCCGTGGCCAGGTCGATCACATTGACGGAAGTGCCGTGGGAAACAAAAAGATGATTGTTCGCCTCGTCGATGGAAAGGTAGTCATAACCGCCATCTCCGGGTAATGCTATCTTCTTGTCAAATTTGTATGACTGCGCAGACAGCCGGCTGGTAGCAAGCAAAAGGACTAACAGGCCAGCTAAAGAAAGAAAAGATTTTTTCATGGTGCTAATTGTTTTTTATTCGAGGCTCAAATAGACACTGTTAATCTGTGTAAATCCTGAATTAGAACCCCATTACCACCTATCGGGCCATCCCATTACCGCTTACCCGGCCATCCCCTTATCCCCAATTCAACCATCTCCATGCAGCCCTGGATGCCCATTCTACGCCAAAACTGAATTGATTCTGATAACAGGGTTAAATGAAGGTTAGCGAATGTTTACCAAATAGCTAAATACAGGTTTACCCCATCAGAGGGAGCTTTTTTTTACAAACTTTTGCGGCACTAAATAACTACCTAATGACCGCCAAAGCTACTTGCACGAGGTTATGCCTCTGCCTTCTATTCTTTTTACTTTATTTCACCGGCCGTAGCCAAACCCTCAGGGGCATCGTCCTCGACGCCAAAACAGGAGAACCGATGATCGGCGCTACCGTCCTTGTCAGGGAATCCGGCCAAAAACAATTTGAATCCGGCCAAAAACGATTTGTTCAGCTCGACGGCTACTTCACTTTTAAAAACGTGAGTCCCGGCGACTATGAGGTCGAAGTCAGTTTTGCCAACTACAAAAAGTACAGCGAACACGTGACCATGGGCAAAACAAAGACCGCCGATTTACACATCGTTATGGAGCCGGCAATCCTGGAACTATCCACCGTGATAGTGACGAAAGGCAACGAGGGTGACCACAATACCCGCAGCCTGGAAAAAAATTCCAACCAACTGGTCAACGTCGTTTCAGCCAGGACTATCCAGCTGCTGCCCGACATCACCGTCGCCAACGTATTACAGCGCGTCAGCGGTGTGACGATCGAACGCAACAATGCCGGCGAAGGCCGCTATCCTATCATCCGGGGCATGGAAAAAAGATATATCAATACCCTGGTCAACGGCATCAAGATCCCCAGCCCCGACGACAAAAACCGTTTTATCCCCCTGGATCTCTTCCCATCGGAACTGCTGGAAAGACTGGAAGTAAGCAAGAGCCTTACGCCATCGATGGAAGGAGACGCCATCGGCGGAACCATCAACCTCGTAATGAAAGATGCACCATATAATAAGATATTGCAGGTAAACGCATCGGCCGGGTACAATAATATCTTCAATAAACAGGACTACCTGAAGTTCAACAACAACAGTATCAGTAAATCCTCACCCGCCGAGCTCCATGGCCCCGACTATTCGGCGGCGCCGGCAGACTTCCCGGTGAACCTTCTCAACTATTCCAAAAGAACCACTCCCGTAAATGAAACATTCGGACTGACTTTAGGAGACCGTTTTGGAAAAGATAAAAAACTGGGTTTATTAGTTTCAGGCAGCTATCAAAACATTTTCAGCGGAACCCAATCGACCTTCCTTTTACCCAATGCCCAACCAGGGCTGAACAATCTGCCCCAGTTCATCGACCTTTATTACCGCCACTATTCTACGGAAAATCAACGGCTGGGGCTGACGGCAAAGGCCGACTACCGCCTGGGCAGCCGGAGCAAGCTGTCCTGGACGAATACCTATGTCCGGCTAAACATGCTGCAAACAAGACAGTCCTTCGATACGGTGGCCTTGAACTCCCTGGTAGATGAATCCTACCGCAGCACCTGGCAATACCAGTCCATCTATAATTCTACATTACAAGGCGTACACCAGCTCAGCCCGACCCTGATGCTGGACTGGACAGGAGCCTATTCCATAGCGAACAATCATATTCCCGACCAAGCTACTTTTACACACGAATACCCCGTCGTGGTAGATCCCGTTACCAAACAGACAACACGCGGTACTCCCGACATCCTTAGAGACATGCCCCGCAACTGGGAACACAACAGCGACAAAGACTGGTCCGGGTATGTAAACGGCACAAAAAAGGTCAGCCTGCTGCAAAGGGCCCTGGAGATCAAGGCGGGAGGTATGGTCAGAGACAAAAAAAGGAACAATTTCTACAATTCCTATGACCTCAATCCCTTGCTCCCATCGAATGGCAACACGCAGACATTTACGACTATCAACGCGGCCCAGTATACCTTCAAAGGCAGCAGCCCCACACCAGGCCTCAACGGCAACAATTATACGATTACCGAAGACATCTATGCGGGTTATGCACAGGGCAAATGGCAAGTGCTGGATAGGTTGGAACTGCTCGGTGGGCTAAGAGTTGAACACACCGAACAAAAATTCAACACATTGGTAGGTCCGGAAAATCCGGCTCGTTCAGGTAAGATATGGTATACAGACCTGCTGCCGAGCGGACAGGCCAAGTATGATCTTACCTCCCTTCAATCCATAAGGCTTTCTTACTATAAGGCACTGACCCGCCCCCAGTTTGCAGAGCTCATAGCGGACGGCCCCGACAATTATGAAACGTTTAAGCAAATTGGTAACCCCTCCGGACTCAAACATTCCATCGCAGATAATTTCGATCTGCGGTATGAACTTTTCCCGGGCAAGGCCGACCAGCTGTTACTTGGCGTATTCTACAAAAACATTAAGGACCCCATTGAATATACGGCCTACAGGTCCGGCGCGACCAGCCAGGTCCTCAGGCCGCAAAACATCGGCAACGCCACCAACTACGGGTTTGAAGCCGCCTTCACCAAATACTTCGGCGCTTTCGGCATCTCAGCCAACTATACCTATACACAGTCGAAAGTTACAACAGACAGTATGTTGTATACCTACCGCGATGCCTCTGGCTTTGTAAGCTCGAAATACGTTTCAGAGACCAGACCGTTACAGGGACAGTCCAACCACATAGGAAACCTTTCCTTGCTGTATAAAAGTTCAAGGATCGGCCTGGACCTGCAGGTAGCCTTCACGTATACGGGAGAAAGGATATCCCTGGTCAGCCCCTATGCCGGCTTACATTACTGGCAGCAGCCCTATGCCGGACTGGACATTTCCTTTGAAAAACGCATCGTCCGGCGGCTGAGCTTCTACGGCAAAATGAATAACCTGACCAATACGCCGACGACGAGCAGCCTGCATATTCCCTATAACACCTATATCGCAGGCAGCGGGTCAAGACCTTTGTCTTTGCAGTCCGATCCCAGCCACCAGATTATCGTACAAAAGGATTATGTCAGGTCTTCTTTCTTATTCGGATTCAGATTCAAACTCTAACAACAATCAACATGAAAAGATATTTTTTATTCATCCCCATACTGGCAGGACTATTCATTACTTCCTGTAAGAAAACAGATCACAAAGATCTCTGGCAAGCCGTGATCGTGCCCGCCTCGCCCGTAAGCGATTCCGTTCCTTTAAAAGGGACCATCAAAGGGACAATGCTGGCCGGCAAAACCTATACCATCGGCGCCGACGTATTCATCAATCAAGGCGATACGCTGACCATACAAGAAGGAGTAACCATAAATATCACCGGCAAATATGGCATCGGTGTAAAGGGGAGCCTCCTCAGCATCGGCACAAAAGATCACCCCAACCGGTTTACATTCCCGGGCATCACGAAGACCGACCAGTACGGAGCAGACCCGAATAAGGATTCCGCTTTCGTCGGCAAATGGATCGGTATCATAGGGGCAACCACCTGCCCGATGATGATCCTGAAATGGACACACATCGAGTTCGGAGGCGCTGCCATTCCCTCCACAAGTGGGATCAAACAGATCTTTGCCAGCCCCTATCCAATTTTTTTCCAGAATCCGGGGGGTATATTCGTGCTGGAAGATTCCTGGGTTTATGGCAGCGTCGATGATCCCTTCCGTATCCTTGGCGGAAAGATAGCCGTGTACCGGAACACATTTGAAAAATGTGGTTACGTCGGTGGAGAGGCCATGAATGCCAAGGCCGGCACGATCGGGAACTTTGCCTATAATCTATGCATCGGTTTGGCCACCAACGGCCCGAAATTGTCCAACTCCGGCGCCGCCGTAGGTGTACCCGGTTCAAATGTAAGAATGTATAATAATACCATTGTCAACTGCGGTTACAGAAGGGCCGCGGCCGGCAGAGGCGGATCCATCGATTTTGAAGAAGGCGCCGGTGGTATGGCCTACAATAATATCATCGTCAATTGCAAATTCGGGCTGCGGGTCGTCCAAAATCCCATAGCCGATACAGCCAACCTGCGTTACGGTTATAATTATACTTATGCAGATTCCGCTTCGGTGGCGAATAATATTTATCCTTCGATGAAAGTAAGCGTGTGTATCACCCAGGCCATGCCCACCGATATTCCGCTGCCATCGAGTTTCCTTCCGGCAGGCTGGAACCCGGGCGACACCTATACAGCACCCGCCTCCCTGCTGGGAACCAACAACCCGCAATTCATCAACGGACCAGTACCAATGCCCGCCGGACTGAACCTGCGGGATATTTCCACCGTAGGCAGTTATAACTTCCGGTTGAAAACAACATCGCCCTGTGCTAATAAAGGGTACACCGGATTCGCGCCGCGTACCGACGTTCCGGTGGACCCGATCCGCGGTGCAACGGAGCTGACGCCTCCCGGAAAAGATATGGGCGCCTACCAGGTCAATGGATCAGGCAACCAGCATTAAACACGGTAACCAGCATTAAACATTTGTCCGTAAAATAAAGTTTCATTTATGAAAGCCAGTATTTCGATCATTTTATTGCTTATCCTCCATAACAGCGTTTTTTCCCAGGAGAACATTTTTATCGCAAAACCCTATTTGCAGATTGGACGGGAACCTTCGCCTACCTCCATTGAGCTGTTGTGGCAGGTACCCGAAAACGCCGCCGACTGGAGTGTAGAGGTAAAGACAACCCCGACCGGAAAATGGACAAAGACGGAATCACCGCAATGGGTACCCGTGGCGCCGGCCGGCCTCCAACCCCGGCGGGTATATCACACAAAACTGACGGGACTGACACCGGGCGGCCTATTTACCTACCGCGTTTCCCGCGCAGGCAAAATAGCCTTCACGGCGGAAGGACATGCCCTAAAGAGCGAAACACAACCCTACCGGTTTGTGGTCAACGGAGACATCGGCGCAGCCACAACAGATGCAAAGCTGCTGGCAAAACAAAGTTTTCTATGCCACCCGGATATGGTGGTCATTCCCGGTGACATCATTTATGAGAACGGACGCGTATCCGAATACGATGAAAAATTATGGCCTATTTACAACGCAGATCAGACCTCCGATGAAGGAGCGCCGCTGATGCGGAGTATCCCCTACATCGGCATACCCGGCAACCATGACGTGGACAACCGCAGCCTCGATCAATTTCCGGATGGACTGGCTTACTTCTTCTTCTGGCGGCAGCCGTTGAATGGCCCCCCCGGAAAAGAAGGCGATGCCTTCGTCCCGGCCATGACGGCCACGGATGAACACCGGAAGGCTTTTTTAACCGCTGCCGGGGATGCCTATCCCAGTGCGGTAAACTACTCCTTTAATTACGGCAACGCGCATTGGACAGTCGTAGACTCCGATCCATATGTCGACTGGACGGACAGCAGCTTACGCGCCTGGGTAGCAAAAGACCTGGCCGGGGCCCAGAACGCCACCTGGCGCTTCTTCATCTTCCACCACCCGGGTTTCAATTCAGCCCGCGAACATTATGAACAACAGCAGATGCGGCTGTTGTCGCCGTTGCTCGAAGCCGGAAAGGTAGACCTGGTCTTCAGCGGTCACGTACATAATTATCAACGTAGCTTCCCCCTTACCTTCACCCCGGACAAAAAAGGAACCCTGCTGGTAGGCGGAAAGGACAATAAGACCATCCGGGGTCGCGTCGTCAACGGTAAATGGACCCTCGACAAGACATTCGACGGCAAGACAAATACAAAACCAAACGGGATCGTATACATCATAACCGGCGCCGGCGGACAGGAGTTATACAACCCCGAACAAACCAACGACCCGGATTCCTGGCAGAAGTATACAGACAAATTCATTTCGACGATACACTCTTTGAGCGTGATCGACGTGGACGGCAAGAGCTTTACCCTCCGGCAAATATCACCTGACGGCAAGGAAGTGGATTCAATAAAAATAACCAAGTAGATGAAACAACCATTTTTGGCACTGACGACAAGTTTAATAATGTATACGGCAACCGCCCAGACCATTACCCGGCCCATCATCCCTGCCGTTCTCGACGGGGTTTCTTACAATGCCGCCGGAAAATTGGTACTGACAAAGGCAGGCCAGGCCGGGGACATGGAAAAAAAGGACGCCTATACCCTCTCCGCCTTCAGCGCCGGCCCGGTGGGAGCCGAAACAGGTATCCTCATCGATATACACCAACCGGGGTTTAATGGCACAGTAGCCTACGGCCCGGTAGATGAAGCAGCGGCCTTTTCAATGGTAGCCTTCCTGCCAAAAGACGTTAAAATGACAGATGGCCAGGCGCTGCTGGAAATAAAAAAAGTTTTCACGCGCTCCAACGATTTTTTCAAATTCGCAGAAAAAGGAAAGGGAGTCATCGGCTACCGGATCATGGACGCCGCCGGCAGGATCATTTACGAAGGGCGGGCCGCTTTCGAAGGCGCCGGCCCTTATACCGTAGTGCCCACACTAATAGAAGGACCGATGATCAACGATCTGCATCCGACAACCTGTATCATCTCCTATGAGACGCAAGTCCCGACACCAACCACCGTCACCATCAACAACCAGGTCTTCCCCGGCGGATCGGACAAACACCACGAAGTCGCGATCAGCGGACTCCAGCCAGCCACAAATTATACCTATACAGTGACCTATGGCAGCCGCAAGGATACCCATAGCTTCCGGACGGCAGCAGCAGAAGGAAGCCGGAAGCCCTTTACCTTCGCATTTGCCAGCGCCAACCGGGCTACTACCGGCGGCGGAGAGCGCGACTTCGGCGGAACGAACTACCAGACAAGCCGCACCATCATGGCGGCAGCCACCATGAATCAAGCCGTTTTCATGCATGTCCAGGGAGACATCACCAATGGAGCCAATCCCAGCGACGATGGCCACGCGCTGGAGTATGCGAACTTCAAACGGGCACTGGAACCTTTCTGGAGCCGGATCCCGGTATACGTTGGATTTGGCGACCATGAAGCCAGCCGGAAAGTATTCGCGCCCGATCCGGTGACGAAAAAATCAAAGTCGATAGAGGTATTCCCTTACGATACATCCTCCGGCGAAGCCAGCTTTGCACGCGCTTTTGTCAATCCCGCGAACGGACCGCTCAGCGAAGACGGCGCCAGCTACGACCCCAATCCCAACCAGCTGGATTTTCCTCCCTATAAGGAAAACGTTTATTATTACACCTATGACAACGTGGCGATGATCGTGCTGAATACAGAATACTGGGAAAGCAAAGACCCGTTGGCTACCAGCGGATGCCCCGAAGGGTATATCATGGACCAGCAGGTGAAATGGCTGCGCGAGACCATCAACAAGATGGAAAAGAATTCGCACATCGATCATATTTTCGTTGTGACGCACGGAGCAGTCTTTCCAAACGGCGACCACCTGGCCGACGCCATGTGGTGGGACGGGGACAATACCAGCAGGGCCGTCGTTGCAGGAGTTCCCTTGCCAAAAGGGACCATCGAAAGACGCGACGAAATCCTGGATATTTGCGTCAACAACAGCCAGAAATTCCTCGCCTTTATCTCCGGTGACGAACATAATTTCTCCTTCCTGCCGGTGACGCCACAGACACCCATTTACCTGGATAATTATACCGGTAAGAAACTGCAGCTGAAACGAGACTTCTATTGTATCAACAATGGCGCAGGTGGCTCTGCGCCATACGCCATGCTGCCAAGTCCCTGGTCGGCGGGATATCGGTATTTTACCGAACCACCGGCGCTGGCGCTGATCCATGTCGATGGGAAAAATGTTAAATTAGAGGCCCAACGGATGGAAACTTTCGAAAAGATTTGTGAAAATGTGCAGTTACGCTGAGTAGTCCAAATTCCAGACAGAGTTGTGTGCCGATTCTGTACAGAATCAGGTTGTAACCTTGGGTAACGAAAAACACAACATTATGAAAAGTTCATTCTTAGCAGGCGTTGCTACCCTCTGTCTGATGACAGGAAATCTCATGGCCCAGAAAGTAAAAGAGGCAGATGTGCCGGCCGCGGTAAAATCCGCGCTGACGAAGAAATACCCTTCTGCAACCAGCGTTACCTGGGAAAAAGAAAAGGGAAATTTTGAAGCCAACTGGGGCGGAAAGTCCAAGGAAGATAATTCCGTAGTTTTTACCCCCGGAGGCTCCTTTGTTGAACAGGTCGTTGCTATCCCCGTCAGCAGCTTACCGGCTGGTGTTGCAGCTTATGTAAAGGCACACTACCCCGGAGCAAAGATCACCGAAGCAGGAAAAGTGACAGACGCACAGGGCAAAACCACCTACGAAGCCGAAGTAAAGAAAAAGGACCTGATTTTCGATGAGGCAGGAAATTTTATTAAAGTAGATGCAGATTAATGCGGAGCCTACACCGCTTAACGATTGCTTAGCCTGTGGTCTTGTACAGGCCGTCTTCACCAGAAGACGGCCTTTTTTTTATGCTTTTAATTCTCAACCGGAGGCTTAGCCAAAAAATTCTCGTCCTCTTTTGGCTTGCTGATCTTCACCCTCCCGAACTTATATAACAAATTGACCCCAAAGGAACGATAGGGTATCTCCAACCGGTTATCAGTGAGAAACCCTACCCCTTCGACCGTAGAATGCTGGATAAGGTAATTCCCAAAAGCATTCACGGCGACCAGCCCCAGGCTTGCCTTGCCACCCAACAGCTGTTGACGAAGCGCGAAAGTATAGGTGAGGAAGTCGGCCTGCCTGCCCTGCCAGTAAATGCCGGAACGATAGTTGCCAAAAGCCTCCACCGTCAGCCCATGGGCAAACTGATAGTTGGTATTGACATTCCAGCGGTATTCAAAGCCATGGATCTTCTGTGGGACCGAATAAATATTGGTCGTATACCTTTCGTACAATTGAACATTGGGGCGAATGGTAAATTTTGGGAAAGGTGAAAACGAGCCCCCCAGTACGATACCCCAACGATCTTCAGATGCGATATTATCCCGCCGGGTGACGTTGACATTCCTATACGTAGAGTCCCCGACAGGGAAGGTCGGATAGAAGGTGGTATAGGATTTAATATCGGGATTGTTGTGGGTATACACCAATACGATATTCAGATTGTTGTCCTTTCCTATATTATAGTTATACCCCAGCTGAAAGTCGTGACCGATCTCCGGTTTGATATTGGGGTTCCCAGTAGTGATGTTTTGCGGGTCGGCCAGATTTAAAAAGGGGTTAAGATCGCGGTATTCAGGCCTTTCAAGACGATAAGCATAGCTAAATTTCAACGTTTGCTCGTCGAAAGCATGGGATAAGGTAATCGACGGCGCCAGGTTATTATAATCGGGGATTTTCACATGCCCCGAGTTGCTGTAATAGGCTTTATTCACCGTGTACTCCGACCTCAAACCCGCTATAACATTCACCCAGTCGAAGAGCTTGAAGGACCCCGAAATATACCCCGCATAGACATCCCGCCGAAAGGTAGAGGTATAGGATTGAAAGTTATCATAGGCATAAACATATTTAGCGGGATCGAAAGTATAGACATTGGCGTCGCTGATAAGCGATTCAATCTCCGTCCTGAAACCCGTTTCCAGCAGGAATCCCTTCGAGACGGGATAGGCATAGTCCAACCCAAACGAAGTAAGGTTGTCCCGGCCCGGATTACTACTGGTCGCGCCGGAAAATATAGAGTCGTTGGTAATGTATTGCTGATGTTGCAGATAGGACGTATTGTTCTGGCCCGCGCTATAGAGAAAGGAGAAAGTGAGCTGCTCCTTTTCCCGCCGGAATTTTCGCGTGTAGTCGATACCCAGGTCGGCAGAGTTATTCCGGATCTTATTATTGGCGGCACGAAGGCTCAGCTGGTCATAAAGACTATTGCCATTTTTGTCCGCTCCGGTATTCCGCTGGTTGAACAACCCATTGGTGGAGTTGCCAAATTCGTTATAGCCAAAGGAAACCGCCACATTGTCTTTCGGAGTGATGTCCCAGTCGAGGTTAAGACCGGACCTAAACCCATACCGGTTAAAATCGCTGTTGCCCTGCTGACCCAGGAAATATTTGCTGCCCGAAGCTGTATCGACCGAATTCCTGTTACTGGTAGTTATCGTACTGACGTTTAGCTGATCAGTCCCGCTAAAATAACCGCTGACCGTGACATTGTTCTTTTTATAGGTGAGGTTGATGGAGCCGTTTTCCTGCCGGGTTCCCGCAGTAGCGTTGATCGTGCCGCTAAACCCCTCCATTTTATTCTTTTTGAGGATGATATTGATAACACCACCGGTGCCGGTGGCATCGTACTTCGCCCCGGGGCTGGACATGACTTCGATGCTCTGGATTTGAGAGGCCGGGATAGACTGCAGGGCGTCTACGATGCTGTTGCCGAAGATAGTCGAGCGTTTGCCATTGATGAGGAAGAGCACGCTGGGATTCCCAAGCAGCTCCACATTACCGTTGACATCTACGCTGACCTGGGGGATTTTACGTAAAACATCGGTGGCTACACCGCCCTGGGAGGTGACGTCGCGATCGACATTGTAGACGATGCGATCGACCTTATTTTCAAGCAGGGGCCGGGAAGCCGTGACGACGGCTTTTTCCAGGATGGCTGTTTTAGCACTGAGGAAGAGAGTCCCGAGATCCAGTTTTTTTTCGACCAGGAGGCCTGGCTGATAATAATTGGAATAACCGATAAAAGCTACCGTCAATGAATAAACTCCAGTGGGAATGTTCTTAAAGACAAACTGGCCCTGGTTATCCGTAAGGGTGCTAAATTTAACTTGTCCCATGAGGGTGATACTGGCTTTTTCGAGTGGCTGACCAGAAAGAGAATCTTTTATAAAACCGGTAAGACTAGCCGTAACTGGCGAAGCTTTATAAGAAGTGGTCTGGGCGAACAGGGGAAACGGGCAAATGAAAAGAATAAATACCAGGATCAAATTTCTCATTACCAAAATTACTTTAAAAAATAACCGGTAAGATAGCATTCGATTCTGAATGATTTCTGTATTACTATTTTTTGGGAATAACAGCCGTTGCCTCGATCTCGATTAGCACATCGTCGCGGAATAATTTGCTGACCTGGACAAGGGTACTTGCGGGCGGGTTTTTAGTATTGATGTACTTATCACGAACACTGCGGATCGCCCCTATTTTCGATACGTCGGTGGTAAAATAACCTGGTTTGACAAGATTGTCCATCGTGTCGCCCTTGCCGGTGAGGTTGCCTGACTTGGTAAGGAGTGCTGTATTTTTCATTTTGATCAGTTTGGCCGGCAAATTAGTTTTTTTTCCCGTTTTGCTGCAGGTGGGAAAGGATATTCTGCAGCTGGTGCACGTGCCGTTTCGTGTGAAAAACTTGAAAGCTGATCCATTCCAACCGGGTAAGATGACCCACTCCCGGCATTTCAAAATCCAGACAGGTCTCCCTGAGGTCGAGTTTGTCGACCGCCTCCCCCATCCGCTGCCAGCGCCCCCGCAATCCGTCGATTAAGGGCTTTTTTGGATGGAAGCCATCGGAAGGGATAATAAAGTCAGGCGATTTCATCTTAATGCTAAAATCGAGGAATATACGGAGCATGGGGACCTTTTCATCCGGAGGCCGGCTCGTAGGAGCCGTATGACCAAAAACAACATCTGCTACACCGGCGGATTTGAGGAGGTGTTCCGCTACCTGGCCACCTGTCCAGCTGCCTTCAAACGGGACAATGTTGAGCTGCTCTTCGCTGAAACGGTCTAACTCCCCGATGATGGCGGTCTCCGTCTCTTTGACTTGCCCGGATAATTTTTGTGTGTCCATATTTTTCTTTTTCTCCCGTAAAGTTGAGAGTTTTTTCCGGGAAAGCCGGGGGGTGGGTCTGACATTTCTGAGGGGTGATCACGACAATTTCTTAGTTTTAGGTATACTTTGCTCAACATGAAACGAACTATTGCACAATTATCCCTGATCGTGAGAGATTATGATGAAGCCATTGAATTTTATATTACTAAGCTGGGGTTTACGCTGGTGGAAGATACTCCGCTGAACGAGAGCCGACGCTGGGTAGTAGTAGCCCCTTCGCCCGACTCCATTTGCCGGTTGCTGCTGGCAAAAGCAACCACTGACGAACAGCTCAGCCGGGTCGGCAACCAGACGGGGGGAAGAGTTTTTCTTTTCCTGCATACAGATGATATTAAAAGGGATATAGGAAAAATGGAAGAGCAGTCCGTAAAAATAGTACGACCGCCCAGTGTAGAAGTATACGGGACGGTCGCAGTCTTTGAAGACCTGTATGGAAATCTATGGGATCTGATCCAGCCAGTTAAAGGTTGATCCATCGTTATCGAATCGCCGCAACATAAGCCGCCGCACGCGCCGTAAGCTCCCGAAGCTGTTCCACGCCGGCCTGTTGCGAAGCCGGAACCAGCGCGCTCCCAACCCCAAAAGCTACCGCCCCGGCTTTCTGAAAGTCCCGGATATTATCCAAATTCACACCCCCCGTAGGCATCAACGGTATCTGCGGCAGCGGTCCCCGTATATCCCGAAAATAAGCAGGCCCGACAGAAGCCGGAAAAACTTTGACGATATCTGCCCCACCCCGGTAAGCCGTCAATATTTCCGTCGCCGTAAACGCACCCGGCACACTCACTGCCCCAAGCCCACGTGTCGCACGAATAACAGTTATATCCAGCGAAGGCGAAAGAATAAAACGCGCCCCCGCACCAACAGCAGCCGTAACCTCATCAACCGTCAACACCGTACCCGCACCAACAACCATCCGGTTACCATACCGGGCAGCAACCTGCTGAATCGCATCCAGCGCCCCGGGCGAATTAAGCGTGATCTCCAGCAGCCTGATCCCCCCTTCATAGAGCGCCGCGCTTATATCCGGAATATTCGCAGGGTTACAACCGCGTAAAATGGCCACTACTTTATATTCGAGTATTTGTTCAAGCGCCGTCATAATTGAAGCTATTTTTTGCTGAACCGCACTGTATCTACATTACAACACTCTTTTAAATATACAGCCAACGGTTCAAGCCCCATGCCGGCACGTCTTATATCCACACTATCGGGATTCTCCACCGGCAACACGGCATACCCCGGATAAGCCAGCTGGCTTCCGTATATCTGCCTGCGACCCTCTCCCAACGCAACCCTGTCCTCCAGCAACGCAAGATGCGCGGGCTTGGCCTTCCCTGCTTTAACAGCCTCCCTCATCAGCAGCAAATATTTTTCCTGCGCCTTAAGAGGGGCATGTTGTATCACCGCAAAAAGAGTGGCATTCCCCTCCGAACCCACCTGGTCCGGCCCCAGCCAGCCATATTTGTTGATCAGGCTATCCACCTTTACCAGGTTCACAGAGTCCGCAGCCGCCATCTTTTTAAAAAGCCCCTTCATCTGTTTGGAATTAAAGCCGTACTTGCGGCTTGTATCATCCATTTGCAAGCGGAAGCGCTGATCCGCATAATCAATGACCCGCAGCTCCAAAGCCAGCGTATCATAAACCGTAGGTCTGGACGCAGTGTCCCCACAGATGATCGTCGTCCAACACGCAAACGCCAATAAAATATTCATTGCTTATCCATTTTGTAGCACCCCATCGAGCACATACTTCAACTGATCGGCCCTCGTCACCCCACTCTGCCTCCACTTAACCTCCCCATTCCTGAACACGATCAGCGTAGGCACGCTCTGTATCTGATAAGCATTCGCCACAGCCGGATTCTTGTCAATATCCAGCTTAAGAATAGTAACACTATCCCCGACCTTATCCTTCAACTCCTTTAAAATAGGCGGCATCATCTTACAAGGTCCGCACCACTCTGCAGAGAAATCGACAAGAACAGGTTTCTGCCCCTTGATGAGGTCGCCAAAAGACGGTTTTACACTTGTTTCCATATACTCACGATTTGATATAAAGTTACTGATTATTCCTTCTTCACCCGGTCGAAAAACTCCTTCTGCAATTCCAGCGTCTTCGTATCCGCTTTGACAGCACGCAGCGCTTCTACAAGCTGACCGATAAAATGTTCATTGACCAGCTGCCCCTCAGCACGCGTAGCCTTAGAGCCATCCCCGGCATAATGATTGGGATAATCCGCATACCACCAGATAGCCGTATAAATATTCGGAATATTAAGGCGGCGCTGATTGGCCCCGGACTGATTGGAAGCGCTATCCATCTGAACCAGGTCAGGCCGCAGATACAACAGGGAAGACGTCTCCCTTTCACCGGCGTGGGCGTCATTAGCAGGGTCGGATTTATGCAGGGCGCTCAATTGCCGCACATAAGCGCTGTCGTTAGCGGGCTCGAAAAAGAACACCGCATAATCCCGTTGTTTTTCCAGCCGCGTCTGAATAAAATACCGGATCAGCTGCGGATTACCACCATGCCCGTTGATGATCACGATCTTCTTGAAACCATTTCTTGCAATCTCATCACAGGTGGCTTCCAGCAGATCCCATACAATCCTTTCAGGCAGGGCAAACGTACCAGGCTGGTGCCGGGCTTCGTTGATCTGCCCGTAAAAATAATCGGGGAATACAACCGCATATTCCTGCCTGGTGGCCCGGGCAGCCCATTCCCGGACCTGGATGAGGTCCGACCCGATAGGCACATGAGGACCATGTTTTTCCAAAATACCGATCGGCAGGATACAAGTTCCCCCGGAACGGGCCAGGGCCTTAGACCAGTCGCTGGCAGTGAGTTCGTCCCAGCGGGCATGCAATTCCTGCGGATGTGCAGAATAACGTTCCTGCGCATGTACAGCACAACCAAACAAAAAGATAAAGGCTGCAAAACATAATCTTCTCATAGCAATATTTTTTATAAATCTATTACTCTTTCGCGAATCTCACACTCAACGCCGTTACCTGGAAACAATTACGGGCCGGTTTTTTCTCCCCGGGCACAATCAGCCTGAAAGGCCCTGTCCCCGCCGGCAGCGGTTTACCCTCCACCTGGTCGGCCAAAATAACCACCCGATCCGTAAAGCTGGAATCCAGCTCGGCCAGCGAAAAAACAACCTGGTAATTATCTGCACAGGTAACCAGCAGGTATTTAGCCAGATTTTCCCCCTTCAGCTGTCGACCCGTAGTAACACCCGCTTTATTCAGAATATCCGCAATAGCCACTCCGGAAAAACTATGGGAAACACCCTGTTTGTCTTTGGCCGTAGCATTAGTCCGGGGCATGGCAGTAAGATCGGCCGCAGTCAGCGTCAGCGGGGTAGTCACCTCACCGCCAACCTTAACACTATGCGCCGGCGCAGCTTGCGCCAAAACAAAATTGCCGTGGAAAAAGACAGCGGCCGCTACCACCATTGTCCAAAATTTTATTTTCATATTATTTTACTTTTATAGATGTTGAAACATTCACAGATGTCGAACCAAAAGGATCCGAAAACCTCTTATCCGCTATAAAGGTAGAGTCCGTCAACATATGCAAAAAGGCCAGCAGGTCGTTTTTTTCCTGTTTCGTCAGCCTTAACCGAACCGGCATATTCGACGTATCTTTTAGTGTCGGACTCAGCGTTTCGCTGGACTCTATATGGTCACTATAATGATCGATAACCTGCTCCAGCGTCGCCATACGCCCATCGTGCATATAAGGCCCGGTCAACGCTACATTCCGCAGCGTAACAACCCGGAAACGCCCCCGGTCATAACCCATGCCCGTAACACCAGCCCTACCCGAATCTTTCGGATCCCGGTCGAGACCGTTATTATGGTAAGTCTCATTAAACGTCTTAGGCCCGCCATGACAATTACCACAATTCGCCCTGCCAAAAAACAACTCCAGCCCCCTGCGCTCCGCCCCCATAAGCTGGTACTCCCCCCGGATATACCGGTCATACCGCGCATCCGCCGAGATCAGCGTTCGCTCAAACTGTCCCAGCGCCTTGACAATACGATCCGGTCTGATAACTCCTGCACCACCGCCATCCCCCAAACCAAATGCCGCCGTAAATAACGAATCATAAAACCCAATCGCGCCCAACTTCCGCACCGCACTATCCAACGACTGTCCCATCTCATGCGGATCCGTCAACGGCACCACAGCCTGCGCTTCCAAACTACCCGCACGCCCATCCCAAAAAAAATTCCGCACCCATAACAAATTAGCCAGCGACATCGAATTCCGTTTGGTCGGCACACCATCAAACCCCGGACTAAAAGCCCGCCCATCGGTAAAAGCCCGCGACTGCTGATGACAGCTGGCACAGGATATAGCATCACCACGCGACAACCGCTTCTCGTAAAAAAGATAACGCCCAAGCGCCACACCCTCCACCGTCAACGGATTATCATCGGCAAAATTCGTGCGATTGCCAAAATAGGACGGATAGCTCAACCGGTACGGCGTAGGCGGCGAAGATCCCGTCCGGCGAACCACAAAGGCAGACAAAGCCGTCACCGCAACCAACACATATTTGACAAAACCATTCATCCCGTACACAATTTAATACCTGTACCGCAAGCTGACAAAATAGTTCCTGCCCGGCTCGGGATACCCTTCCACCAGGGCATAGTTGCGGTCGAAAATATTATTTACCCCACCTTCCAGGGAAAACCATCGCCAGATATGATAAGAGACCAGCCCGTTAAACAGGGAATAATCCCCGGCGCGCGTGCCATAACTCGTGCTATACCGGCTGGAGTTGTATTCCCCATTGACCTGGACATACAACAGATCCCGAAAGTTATACTGCACAAAACCAAACACCTTGTTAAGCGGCACATTGGTAAACTTAATCGCCGGATTGGTCAGGTTATTCATTTTTATATAGGTGTAATTGGCGCCGGCCCTTAGTCCCCCGCCGAATGCCGCCTCCAGGCCGATCTCTCCGCCAACATATTCCGACCGGCCTACATTCTGTACCTGGCTTTCCCAAACGTGTTTTACCGTATCATAGAAGACATTGTTCACGCTGAGAATGGTATTGCCGATATGGCTGTAAAAAAGCGAAGATTCCACCGTCAGCCAATCCCCAAAAACACCCCTGTATCCCAGGTCATAGTTGATCGTGTGCTCCGACCGCAGATCGGGATTTGGAATAGCCGTACCAAGACTATAGGAATAACGATCCTTGACGGTCGCAAAACGGGTCTTCCTGGCTACAGAGAAGGTAAGGACATTGCCCGCGTCAAGCTTGTATTCCAGCCCACCCTGCAGGTTCCAGACGCTGTTGCTATTGGAAGGAAAGTCCGAGATCGTTTTAGTAGTGCTGTTGTAGTCCTGCGCCTGAATGCTCGCCCGGTTATTAAAACTAAAACCCGACAACAGCTTCAGGTTCCGGGTAAGCCGCAGCTCGTTTTCCACCCCGGTCGTAAAAGTTCCATCCGATAGGGTCCGTACCGGCTCACCGATATTGTGTTCGCGATGGACATCCTGTTTGTACTGGACCGTGGCTTTTATGATATCCCCGTCACCGGCCAGCCTTTTGCCGTATTCGACAATGCCCCCGAAAGTATAGTCGCTATAAATGCTGCGGAAAGCATAAGGCCTGGTAATAGTCGTATAGGTCGCATTGTCATAAGAATCCAGCTCGTTCCTGAACTGGTCATAATAGAGCCGGGCCTTTACATATTGAGTGCTGCCGATACCCGTATTGGAAAGAAAATACACACTTTGTTTGTTCCAGTATGGCCACTGCCAGTAACGCGGACTCTTGTATTGACTGTTGAGCGTATCCGTTCCGGCATAGACAGGCACACCCTTCTGACCATGCTGATAGATATAACCGATCGCGTATTCCGAATGTCCATTGGGCGTATAGCCGACTTTTACGTCGACCTTGTCGTCACGGCTCCAGGAATTGTTGCGGCTGCCGCCCTCTTCATTTTTTGTCGGAACAAAGCTTTTAGACAAAGGAAAGGAGTCCCGGTTGAGACGGGAAACACCGGCCTGGATATAATACTTACCCAGCTTGCTGCCAATGTGGATGTCCGATCGGTAACCGCCGCTGAGCCACCCGGTTGCTCCGCTGACCTCGAAAGGCCCCACCGGCTTACGGCTGACCAGGTTGATGGCGCCCCCCATCGCATTGGCGCCGTATAACAGGGATGTATATCCCTTGGAAACATTCACCTCCGCCAGATCAAACGTCGTAAAACGCGCCAGGTCGACATACCCGTCATACGGCACATAAATCGGAATACCATCCAGCAGCAACGGCGTTTGACGCAGATCGAAACCACGCACATACACCATCGACTCACTGCGGGCTCCCACCGCCGTTAGGTTAACACCGGGCAGCATATCCAACGCATGAGCCACGTCGGTGCGGGCGAAATTCTGAAGGCGCTGGGCGCTGATCACCGAGGTAATGGGCTTGCTGCTGCTGACGACGACCCGGCCAAGCATGAATACATGCGAGGGCAAAGGAATCCCCCCCGGGTCGACGATGACGGAGGAAGCCGTGTCGGTTTTTGAAGCCGTGCCGGTTTTTTGAGCAGTCGCAGGAAAATACTGGGCTATGATGCACAGCGCGATAAAAATTCGCTTTCTCATAAATTTCAGTCGTTATATATTCAAATATATAACGATAAACTTATTTTCTCGCCCCCCTTGTCTCTTCCTCCAAAAATTTCTTAAATCGCAACCGAAGTTCCCGATGATAGGCAATCAATTCGCGGGCCTCATCGGAGATAGTAGAGCCCCCACCCTTCTCTCCTCCCGTGGAAGTAACGACCATGGGCCGGAGGGTGATGGAATTGAGATTGTTGACTATCTCCCAGGCTTTCTTATAGGACATATTCATTTTTTTAGCAGCCTGGTTGATGGAACCGGTGAGCTCGATGTATTCCAGCAGTTCGACCGGACCGGGTCCGAAGAAGCGTTTTCCATTACTTTCGAGCCAGAGGCTGCCGTTGACGGTAAGGGCTACCGTGTCCAGAATAGTACTGATGGCTTTCATATCGTTAGGGTGTTAAAGCAAGGGATTGCCGGGCATTGCCAAGCAGGGTAACGAGTCTATCCAGTTTGCGGATATGCTCGGCAGAAAATTCCCGGCGCTGAGCGTCGGTATAGAGATGGTTTTTAACCAGAGGGACGGAATAAGGGATGACCCAGGCACGAAGGGCCTTGGCTACCGCATCCATGGCATTGATGCCTTGCATCGCCTGCCCGCCGTCCGCCCAGCAGACGAGTCCAACCACTTTATCGGTGAGGTAAGGCTTTTCATGGCGGGCCGTCACCTCAAGCCAGTCGAGACAATTTTTCATGGCGCCGGTCATGCCCCCATGATACAACGGGGTAAGCCAGATCTGCAGGTCCGATTGGAGAAAAGCTTCAACCATTTTTTCGACGGCAACAGGCGGATTTGGCTGGCGCAGCTGGAAGAAGGGAATATGGCCTTCCGAAACGTTTACCTGGGTGACAGTGTAACCTTTGCCAATGAGCTGCAGCTGCAAATAAGCCGACAATTTACGGCCGGTTGTTTCCGGGCCGTTGTCGCTGCAGCCGTTGAAGAGTAACACGTTCATCTCACAAATTTACGGAATTAGTGATCCGCCAGCGCAACCTGTGGTTTTTTACCCTTTTTTCGGGAAGAAAGCAGCAGCAGGGGTAAACTGACCAAAAAAATACACCCCAGCAAAAGATAAGTATCCCCAAAACTAAGCGCATTGCTTTGTTTGACCACGCCAGCGTCCAGCAAGCCCAGGGCCTGGTGCCGGGCATCGAAGGCGCTGGAGCCTTTCCCCTCGAAATAGCGGGTATAACCGGACAAGCGCTCTACCACCTGTAGGTTACCCGCAGTGATATTGGATATAAGGTCCGTGCGATGGACGGCATTCCGGCGGGTAAGAAAGGTATTGACCATGGCGATGCCAAAGGAACCACCCAGCTGTCGCATCATATTGTTGAGGGCAGTTCCCTGGGGCATGTCTTTTGGTTCAAGCCCCGACACCGCCAGCGTAGAGAGCGGTACGGTGATGATAGCAATGCCTATTGCCCGCCAGATCAACGGGATATAAAAGTCGCCGCTGCCCGCATCAAGGTTCAGCCGGGACATCCGCCAGGTGAAAAAGATAAACAGGAACATGCCCATGGTGATCATGACGACCGGCGGAGTACCCCTTTGCAGAAGGCGTGCCGTGATGAGCAGGCCGCCAATGGCGAAAATGGCGCCCGGTAATAAAAGCAGACCCGTTGCAGTCGGCGTGAAGCCCAACAGGCGCTGGGCAAAGACCGGCGTAAGATAGACCGAACTAAAAAGACCGACGCCCGAAACAAAGGTCAACACGGCCGCAATGCTGAGGTTCCTGTTTTTCAATACGCGGAGATTGACTACAGGACTCTTTATTTTCAATTCCCACCAGACAAAAAAAGACAATCCGAATACAGCAATGGCTGTTAGAATAACGATATAATTAGCGGCAAACCAGTCGTCGGTCTCGCCCCTTTCAAGGACGGTCTGCAATGATCCAACCCCGGCGGCCAATAACAGGATGCCCGTCCAGTCTATTTTTCCAACCGTGGGTTTGACAGCCGGCTCACCCAGCATCCGGCTGCAAATGATGGTTACTGCGATACCAATGGGTACGTTGATGTAAAAGATCCAGGGCCAGGAATAATTTTCGGTAATCAACCCGCCGAGCGTGGGCCCGATCGTCGGACCTACAAATATACCCACGCCAAACAAGGCGCTGGCGACGTTCTGTTTTTCCTTGGGAAAGAGTTCATACACGATGGCAGCCGACACCGAAAGCAGGGCCCCGCCACCCATACCCTGAAAAAAGCGGCAGGCCACCAGTATCCAGATACTGGTAGCCTGGCCGCATAGAACAGAAGCAACAGTGAAAAGAATAACCGACCCGATATAGTAATTGCGCCGGCCAAGCCGGGCGACTAGAAAACTGGTGATCGGGATGATGATCACATTGGCAATAGCATAAGCTGTAATGACCCAGGACGTGTCTTCCAGCGTAGCACCGAGATTTCCACTCATATACGACAAAGCCACATTAACGATTGAAGTATCGATCAATTCCATGATGGCGGCCGCTATCACCGTGATCAGCAAGATGTTCCGTTTCACGCCGGTTGCTGTTCTGGGTTCAGGACCCCGAAAGCCTGCTCGGGCGAGGAAAGATATAACTGGTAGATCTTTTCGGTATCACCGACCCGGACCTCGAAATTGTCCGTTGCCAGGGCCTTCACCAGGTCTTCTGCCACTACCGAAGGGGGGATTCCATTATGGCCTCCGATCTCCGAGGAGAACTCCGTATCGACCAAGGGAGGCTGGACATCGAATACCCGGATACCGGTCGTTTGGGCCAAGGTGTGCCGCAGGGACAGCGAATAGGAATGGAGGGCCGCCTTGCTGGCGCTATAGGTGGAAAGCGCGTGGTTTGGAACGATGTAAACGATGGAAGAGACGTTCACGATGGCCGCCTCATTCTGCCGCCGGAGCAGGGGCAGCAATTTTTCGTTGAGCCGGATGATAGAAAGGTAGTTGGTCAGCATCTCTGAACTAGCCCTGGTGAATGCATCTACCCCTTCGGTAGCGAGGCTATATACGCCCGAATATGCGCCGGCATTGTTGATGACGATGTTGAGATCAGGGTGCTCCCTATAAAGTCTCGCCACCAGTTTCTCAACATCCGCTGCATCCGATACGTCACTCACAACAGCCGTGACATTTCTCAATTTTGCAGCTGCTTGCTTCAAACGTTGTTCATTGCGCCCGGTGATGATAACTTTGTTATTGGCACTGAATAATTTTGCAAATTCGAATCCGATCCCGGCACTCCCGCCAGTGATAAGGATCGTGTTGTTAGACGTTTTCATGTTTTTTGTTTTTTTATACCGATCGGTATATTTTTTTATAAAAAAAATTAACTATAACTCCCTGATAAGTTTCTCAACCGAGCCGACAATAGCCTTTCGATAGCTCGCCTTCCCGGTCGCCTGCGTAAACAGCACTGCCCCTTCCAAAAGCGCGACCATCGTCACAGCCACATCCTCGGCCTTCGTATCAGCCTTGAATTCCCCGGCTGCAATACCTTCTCGCACAAGGCCGGCAATCCTGTCCTTCCAATTCAACAACGCCTCTACCGCCTTCGCTTTAAGCCCGGGATGCGTATCATCGGCTTCGACAATGGTATTCATGATCGGGCAACCGCCCGCCGAAGAACAATATTTCGAAAAATTGCCATACACCTCTACATAGACCATTAGCTTGTCCCGATAGGAGCCCTGTATCGCCATTTCAGCCCGGACAATGCTGCTGACAGTTTTTGAATTGTACTCGAAAGCAGCAAGCCCCACCTCATCCTTATCGGTAAAATTACCATAGATACTTCCCTTGGTCAGGCCGGTCGCCGCAGTCATGTCTGAAAGAGAAGTTCCGGCGAAACCCTTCATATTAAAAATAGGGGCCGTTTTCTTGATGATGAATTCCCGGGTTCTTTCTGCTTTGCTCATGGCTTCCTCTTTTTTCAGATGTAAAATTATACCATTCGGTATTATTTACAAAATATATCTTTTCCTGCCTACATTCGTTTAAACTCTCCCCATGCACGAAGCCATCGACCGGTTTGTCGCTAAATACATCCAACTGACAGAAGAGGAACTGGCCTTTTTTCATTCTCTCCTGAAGCACAAAAAGCTAAGAAAAAAGAATTTCTTGCTACAGGAAGGCGATATCTGTGATTTTGAAGCCTTCGTGCTAAAAGGATGCATCCGGAGTTATTATCTCGACAAAGACGGGGTCGAGACCATCCTGTTATTTGCAGTGGAAGATTGGTGGGTGAGTGACCTGACCAGCTTTTCCGAACAAAAACCATCCAACCTCTTTATAGAAACCCTGGAAGACTGCGAGCTCCTTTCGATCGACTACAAAAACAAAAGCCGCCTGTTCGAAAAGATCCCGGCTTTCGAACGCATGTTCCGGATAATGGTGCAGCGGGCGCTGGGCGTCTTACAACAACGTTTTTACGCTTCCGTTTCCCAAACGGCCGAAGAACGTTACCTCCAGTTCATGGAAAAGTACCCGTTGGTTGCCCAACGGGTACCCCAACATCAGATCGCGCGGTACATCGGCGTTTCACCCGAATTCCTCAGCAAAGTGCGCAGCACTATGTATAAAAAATAGTAGCGTGCCCCTTACTTCCCAAACACGAGCCGGCTTGCCTCCCCAATCTCTTCCCCGGTTATCGTATGTCCCATACCCGGATATACTTTCACCGTCACATTCGCCCCCATCTCCGTCAAAACCCCTGCACTCTCCTGCACCCGCTGTACCGGCACATGAGGATCAGGATCACTCGTCCCGATAAAGACCGGCATCCCCCCAAAATCCCCTCTATAATTCTCCGGATAGATCTTATCCCCTATCAACCCGCCGGTAAAAGCAACCGCTCCGCCATACCGGGTAGCACTACGCGTAATAAATTCCAGCATCAGGCAGGCGCCCTGCGAAAACCCCGTAAACCATATCTTGTCCTCCGTCACCCCCTGGGCTTTGATGTCTGCTACCACTTGTGCAATTATATTCAGCGCAGAAGAAAGCCAGGGCTCGTTTTGCGCAGGCAAGGCCATAAAAGAATAGGGATACCAGGAATGGCCGGCCGCCTGTGGCGCAAAAAGAGCAAAGTCTTCGACCGGTAAGGCATCCGCTAAAGAAAGGATGTCTTCAGCCGATCCACCGCGGCCATGGAGTAAAATAAGAGCCTTGCCGGTTTCACTTAACGCTTTACCGGCGCTGAGATATCTGTTTGTATGCATAAATTTGGTTCTTGTGCACCAATTTGGTTCTTGTATGCCAGGCCTTTTTATCCGCGAAGGGCCGGCAATGATTTTTCAATATCTTCTCTCATGGACTCATACTGCGCGGGCAGTTTGAGATGAGTCCCCAACTCACCCAGGGGCTCATCGACAGTAAACCCGGGATTATCGGTCGCCAGTTCGAAAAGCACTCCGCCCGGCTCCCGGAAATAAAGAGAGTAGAAATAATCCCTGTTGATCTTTGGAGTAATATTCAGTCCCTTGCTAAGTATCTTTTCCCGGAACTCCATCTGCACAGCTTCGTCAGGCACCCGGAAAGCCACGTGGTGATTTGTGCCTCCACCACTATGTCCGCGTGTTTCGTCGGGTGATTCGACAAGGTCGACGACAGAAGCCGTCGGAACGGCATCCGTCATGTAGCGATAACGGTTACCTTCCTGCTCTTTCAGCTCATACCCGAACACATCGGTCAGGATAGCCGCAGTAGGTTTGATACTCCTTAACGTAAGCGTCACGCTGTGAAAGCCCCTTGTCGCCGCCGCTGCCGTCACTTCCGGTGTGGCCCAGGGCTGGCGGTCGTCCGCATATTTAGAAGCGATGAATTCCAGCTTAAGCCCGTCGGGGTCCTGGAAAGGCAGAAAGGTCTCGCCCAGCCTCCCGGTTATTTCGCCGTGTTTTACATTCAATTCTTTAAACCGGCTGGCCCAGAATTCCAGGCTATCTTTCGGAACGGAATAACCGATCTCTGTTGCCATACCGGTGCCGGCGCGGCCGCCCACGATGCCTTCCCAGGGAAAAAACGTAAGGATGGTGCCGGGTGTGCCGGTTTCATTACCATAATAAAAGTGGTAGGTACCGGGGTCGTCAAAGTTGACGGTCCTTTTGACCATCCGGAGCCCCAGGGTTTTTGTATAAAAGTCATAATTGCGCTGTGCATTGCCCGCGATAGCGGTAATATGATGAATGCCTAGTATTTTATTTGCCATAAATTAGTTTTAAGAGTTTAGAATAGCCAACACTTCATTTTCCAGTAAACCGCTGCCGCCGCCAAAATGCCGGGTGACGACTACTTCCGGATGCGACTGCTGCAACCGTAGTCGCAGCGCATCTTCCTCTTCTGCCGTAATCCCGGCACAGACGAATACGATCCGGAAGTCGGTTTTATCAAAAGCCGCAACCACCTCCTCTTCCGTGGTAACGATCGTCGCTGCCCAGCCGGCATGCCCATTGATCAACCGTTCGACCACCTGCAGTATAGCCAGGTCGCGGCCGATCGCCAGAATATTCAGTTGCTTGCTGTCCACGTTATTGAATTTTATTTTGCATAGGGACATCCATGATCAGTATCTCCGAACCCTGTTCCAGGGATTGAAGCCCGATCGAGTCCTTGTCGGTGATGCCCAGACCATCACGTGTTTCCAGCCGCTGCCCGTCTACCACAAATCCCCCCTTTATGACAAAGAGATAAACCCCGTTATCCTTCCCTTTTCTTTCATAGCTGAATTCCCTTTCTTTGTCAAATCTGCCGCTGAAGAACCACGCGTCCTGGTAGATCCACGTCCCCTCCCGCCCACTTTTGCCATCTTCCTCCTCACCCAAAGGCGCGATCAGTTGTTGCAAACTATTATCCCCCTTCACAGTATCCACCTTCACCTGGTCATATCGCGGAGTCACATTCAACCGGTTTGGAAACAACCATATCTGCAGAAACTTCACCGGCTTGTCCGGGTTGTTGTTATATTCACTGTGAAATACGCCGCTGCCGGTGCTCATGACCTGTATCTCTCCGGCATTAACCACCTCTTTGTGACCCATATTGTCTTCATGTACCAGGCTCCCTTCAAGGGGAATGCTGATAATCTCCATATTATCATGGGGATGAGAGCCGAAACCCTTACCGCCGGCTACAATATCGTCATTCAATACCCTGAGTACGCCAAATTGAGTTCTCTCGGGATTATAATAACCGGCAAAACTAAAAGAGTGATAACTATCCAGCCAGCCATGGGCCGCGTGACCCCGGGTAGCTGCTTTATGTAAGATGGTAGTGCTCATGATTTTTATTTTTTATACCACAAAGCTACTACCGCAGGCTACCCTTATCCATTAAACTAGCTTAAGAATTTGCGCGGGCCCGCAGCAATCCGCCGCCACCGCAAGCCCCCAATCCCCCTAACCACCGGATTTACAATGCAATCCGGCGCCAAACAGTAGCAAAAAGAATGAAAAACGCCCGATTTAGGGCGTTTGAGAAGAATTAGTGACAAATAGTAACAAATTCAATGCAGGTTTATTAAAGCATAATTCTTTCGAAATCAGAATTAGAGATATATCCATATTTTTTCCCTCTATGTCCAATAAAATTTATAGCATATGGAATAAGCCGCCTATATAAATCTGATTCTAGTTTAATAATTCTTAGCTCATAGCCAAATTCTGAAACTCTGGTGATTGCAGCCAAATCTCCCTTTTTGGCGAGTTTAGTATATCTTAATTTTCCCGTTCCAAGCCTAAAGTCTAAATTGTTTTCGGCTTCAAATGTTACTCTACATTCCCGATCAATTGTGCCAATATCAATATAATTCATATTTATAATGGCTGAATATGTTACTTTACGGCCTCTGATATTTCGAATTGTCAAAGCGGGAAAAAAATCATACGAATCCTTACTTAACCAAAAATATTGTGTTCCTGATCCTGCCTTAGAATTTGGATTAGCTTGAATTCTCGCGGTATCTGCATGAACAAGTGTAATAAGCATTGTGACCTCTTGTTCATCCTCAAGCCTCATTGTGGCACCAACCTCATCATAAAGTAACTTCCAGGAAGGATGTGTTCTGTCAGCTAAACTAGGTTCATAAATATCCCATTTTTGATTAAAAAAACTATCAGATAAGTTTTTCCAGGAAAATCCCATTTGCTGAACGTTCTTTTCCTCAAGATAAAGGGAAGCCTCAATATTCTGCGACATTCCAGGTCCTGTAAAGTTGCCTGACGAAATTACAAGAGACTCACCTGCCTTTGAACTATGCCCATAACATTTAGCGTGTAAAAGGCGCTTTCTATTAATTATATATACTTTACAACCGATTTTTAAAAGTTGCTCAACCACCTGTTGACTCGATAATTTTTGAGAAATGCTGCCTCCTAAAAATGCTATACAGTCGCCCCCATTATTAATATGATTTTCGAAAGTCTCATAAAATCTAACCCCTCCATTATAATTTGAAAATCCAGAAACTATATAAAAAATGCCATCGCCCGACTTTTTATCTCTTATCCATGCTTGTTCAAGCATATGTAAAAGGCCTTTAGATTTAGTATCAGTATTATAAACATTGGGATGAATAGTAAACTGCATATCCTATTTCTTAAATACGATTAAGGATTCCTTTTGAACCGAATTTAATGAATTTAGGCCATATCGCCGATAAGCATCCAATGGGATTATTTCATCAATCGCAAACCCAGCTTCTTTACCAGCCAATGACAGAAATTTAGGTGTATCAATATCAGTTCTCTTTCCTCCAATATTCGTATGATTATGACCAACTATAAGGCAAAAATATTTATCCCTTTTGAGTAACCTATATACCTCCTTAAAAGCCATCATCATATCATAAAAATACCTATACAAAAGCGACGGCAAGGCCCTTTTCCTAAATCCTTCACTCGATTCAAGTTTGGCATTTAAGTCCAAACAAAAATCAAAAATCTCTTCGGGAAGAAAACACCTGTTTTCCATAAGGTCTTCCTGCCATTTCAATTGTTCAGATTTAATTTTGAATTCTCTACTTCCAATTAGCTCGCTCTCTAAATTTTTAATTTCTTTCGAAGAAATCAAATTCAACCATACCAAGCTAAGTCTTTGTGTATCGATATATGGCAACGCTGTGGCATAGGGGGGGCTAGTGATTGCAAAATCGAAAATGCAATCATTCTCAAGCTCCTTCATCTTATTCGCAAACTTAATATCGCAATTAATAGCCTTATTATTTGATTTAGTTGGGTTAAATGTTACTTGAAACTCTTTTAAATTTGTTGAGAATGAATTGATTATTAGTTCAATTTGATCAATTAATTTAACGCTAGGGAAAGGTGAAAATCTTCTACGAATCCTTAAATCCGAAGGCTCTTGAAAAGAATATTCTCTTAATAAATTACTTATGATAACCAGGAATATATTCTTTATGGAATGATCCAGTTCATAGGCGGATAAACGTAATGCTTCAATATCAATTAATATATCTTCTGGAAACCAAGCCCTTAAATATTGAATTCTTAAATCGGCACTATCAAATGTCATATTCATCTTGATGGCTGAATATCTTTCAAATAGAAAATTTTTAGCTTCCAAAATCTTTTCCGCGGAAATATTTAAAGCATCAATTTTTGAATTTGCAATGAAAACTGCTAAAGGATTTATATCTACTCCAATAGCAGATACATTACCATGTGCAGACTCAACCAGTGTAGTACCACTTCCACAAAATGGATCAAGAATATTATCGCTTTCTTTGACATTATAAATATTAAATAAAGACCTTACAACCTGAGGGTTGAATTTTCCTTTATACTCATGTAATCCGTGTACTGAATATCTTGTGTTTTGTCTTTTTTTCCTTGAAATAGGACCGGTACCATTTTCAAAAAAAAATTGAAGTGTTTGAACTATTTCCTTCTCAATTTGAGCATGAGAAAAGTAAACAAGCTTTTTAATATTATCCCGGTTTTTTGAACCAACAATAATCAATTTATCTTCTTGTTCTTGTAAGCCCTTAGGTTCAAGTAAAGATTCAACCTCCCTAACTGCAAAATTCTTTTCATATGGAAAGAATTTATAATTATGCCAATAGAGGTTTATTTCTTGTGCTTTCATGGGGCATTTTTTTTAAGTATTACGATAAACTCATTCTTTATACGAGCGTGAGAAAGATTGAACGACTTCCTGCTTGGATTAATTACTCTTTCTAAGGTTGTCAAATATTTAAAATTCATTTTTTGGCCGATCTTAGCAATTAATTTTTCATTTTCAATTATTTCTCCGTGTATTTTAGATTGTCCAATTACCAAACAAATAAAAGCATTGTTGACACATACATCCCACAAATAGCTGAATAACTGCTCCATTTGGTCTACAAAATCATTTACAGTTTGATGATTTTTTTTAAAATAGTGAGCTCTTGCACCTATCTCACTTTTCTTTACTTCTATTGGATCATAGCCAAGCCACCACATTCTATATTTATGATAAAGCCAATACTCATAAGCGTTAGGATATGGCGGCGAAGTGATAACCATACCTACGTTTGCAGGAAAATCTGATTTGTCGAGTAACAAGGAATTCTTATTAATTACTCTCGATTGTATACTTTCATTATATGAAGTTTTGGCCTTCCAAAGCCTTTCAGCTGACTGTTTAAATAAACTAAATACGTCTTCTTTTTTCCATTGTTTGTCTATGGCTGCATAACGTGTATCGCTATCTTGATTTGATACTTTAACTATGATGCTGGAAAAACAGAACTTTAAGGCATTCAAAATATTCTCGTTATCCACTTTATTAATCTCGTTCAGTAAGACCGACAACGATCTTTGAATTTCTTTCTTAAACCAATGATTGAGATTTGGGATTTCAGGAATCAATGACCGCCCTTTGAATGAATTACAATTTACAATTATCTCTTGCACTTCATCAAGAAAGTTTATATTAAGCTGTTTTGTTTTGACTTCCGACAAAAGACAGGCGATAGGGTTTAAATCCACCCCTATAGATTCAATACCTGCCTTTTGCGCTTCAACAAGAGTAACACCACTACCACAAAAAGGATCCAAAATAATTGAGTTTCTGGGGATTGGAAGATTCTTTATCAAGGCTCGGGGAATTTCAGGAATAAACTTGGCAGGGTAGGGATGAATTGAATGAATAGTTTCCGTTTTAGAGTTATGAAAATTCCAGTCCAAATCGCCTAAGCTTTCCTTATAATCACTTTCCGTTAGTACCATTTAGCAAGTCTCTTTTAGTTTTTAAATATTCAATTTTTTCCTCTGCTACCTTAAGAATATCCACTGAGCTTTCTTCATCAAGTAAGTCATAAGCTACTTTATCACTTATAAAACTTATATGCAGTTCTTTTTTGTCAATTTTAAATATTTGCGAAACTTTGCTAATAAGCTCAGCGTTAGCTTTTCGCTCATTTCTTTCTATCTTACTAAGTGTTGATTGATCGATATCCAAAAGTGCAGCAAGTTTCCTTAGAGGCATTTCATTCTCTTCACGAAGTGTCCGAAGTATTTCACCAAATGTATCAAGGGTCTTCATGGAACAAACAGGTCTTGACAACTTTTGTCCAAATTTAAATTACCAAGGCTCATAATTACAAATTACTTAATAACATTCTATATTTAAGTGTGGAAAAAATGTCAGAAGTTTAAATTATCATCAGTATCGCCAGAGGTTTAAAGTGTTCCCCAGGGGCTTTTGGCCGAAGGAGCAATTTAGGTTGAGGGTGGCGAAAAAATCGATATCATCTCACCATAAAAAAAAGTAAAAATTGCATCAACAACATAATCACCATGCCCATATGATCGTCGCCTCCCTATCAGGGCAAAAGGCATACGAATCCCTCGACCTGGTCATGACCACAGTCGGGGCCAAAATGGATCCCCGGTCCAAACTGCTCATAACCGGCGCATACAGTAAGCTGAATAAAGCCACCAATACCCTGGATGAAAATACGATAACCCTGCTTAAAGATTTGATGCTTTCCTTTGCTGAGTTAACTACCCAGCCCTAAGCCTGTTTCTTAGGAGGCAGGTCAAAAGCTATGGCATCATGCTCGAAATGCCCCTTATGTGACCCATCGCAAAAAGGCTTATTCTGTGAAAGCCCACAGCGGCAAATACTAACAATCTCCCGACCACCGAGGCCATAGGGCGCTCCGTTGCGATCGACTATCTCGAAATCCCCTTCCACTTTAATAGATCCGTTGTTGTTGACTGTAATCTTGGTAGTAGCCATTATTTGTACGCAGTTTTGCGGGCCCTTGGCCCATTTTAGGGCCAAAAATAGGTAAAATCGCTGTTCATCGAAGGTTCCCCCTAATTAGTCGAAAACTTTTTACTCCTCCAAAAAACCAGGGTAGTTTTAGCTATCTATTTTAACCCCGCATGGAATACGACAACGACAGACCCCGAAAGCAACCGCCCAAAATGGAGATATTCTATTGGATTATGCTGGTCCTGCTCAATCCGTTGACCAATAGCCTTACAGTATTTCCTACTAACCCGTCGGTCTGGCTGGCGCTGCTACTGGTCAACCTGTTGCTTCTCCCTGCTTATCTTATTTATTCCCGCATCATGGGTCCGGCCCTGGACAGCCGCAACCGGAAAATGTTCACCATATTGCTCAGCCTTCTTTCCTTCCTGGTGATCCTGACTTTCCTGCAGGCCGTTTACTCCCTCCTGTTGAACCTTTACCGGTCGCCGGCAGCGCGAGCCTATTTTACTCTTCATGGGGCTACCATCGCCCGGGAGTGTTGGTGGACTGCCGTAAATATGGCCCTGTCGATAGCGATCTTTTACGTCCGTAAAGCCGACGATGATAAGGACATGCTGGTCGTCATGAAGAAAGAGAATGCGTTCTACCAGTTACGCTATCTGCGTTCGCAGCTAAACCCCCACTTCCTCTTCAATACACTGAACAGCATTTATTCCCTCGCCTTGCAAAAGTCGGACAAGGCTCCGGAAGTAGTAGTGCGGCTGGCGGATATTATGCGTTACCTGATTTATGAATGCAACGAGGAGAAGATACCGCTGGATAAGGAGATCGAATTCATCCGGAACTATATCGAGATCGAAAAGATGAGGCATAAGGCAGATATCCGCTTCACCATAGAGGGCCAGACCAATGGCCTGATGATCGAACCCTTCCTGTTTATTTCCTTCATCGAAAACGGATTCAAACATGCCATGGACCATAGTTTTGGCGAACCCTTCATCTATATCACCCTGAAAGTCGGAAATGGTCAGTTAATATTAAACGTCATCAACAGCACCGACGCCGACCTGGCGATGCAGGCGGGACGCGTCAATGGCATAGGCATCACCCACAGCCGGAGCCTGCTGGAACTGCTGTATCCCTCTTCCTATGACCTCGATATCATACAGACCGAAAAAGACGAATCCCGGACCAGCGAGCTCCGGATGCGCAATGCCCGGGAAAGACTGGAAAACCTCTACCCCGATTCTCATACCTTAGACGTAATTTTGAATAAAAGCTCGTTCACCGTATCATTAATTTTAAAAACCGTCAAGGCTTGATAAAATGTATCATCGTCGAAGATGAGACCCTTGCCCAGGATGTCATTCGCAATCACCTGGCGCGTATCGATCAATTGGAATTGACCGGTGTATACCGGAATGCGCTGGAAGCAATGGAAGCCCTGAAAACACAGGAAGTGGACGTGATGTTCCTGGACATCCGGCTGCCAGGCATGAGCGGCCTGCATTTTCTACGCAGCCTGTCCGATCCGCCGTTGGTAGTGCTTACGACGGCTTATGCGGAATATGCGTTGGAAAGTTATGAGTTCAACGTTATCGACTACCTGCTAAAGCCGATATCGTTCGAGCGATTTTCAAAGGCCGTAAACAAGCTGCTCGACGGGCGGCTTTATTCACTGGCGGGCAAGGAACCTCCCCCCTCGGGCGATCATATCTTCATTAAATCGAACAGCAAATTCTTCCGGGTCAATTTTTCAGAGATCCTGTACGTGCAGGGCATGAAGGATTACCTGAAGATACATACACCGGATTATACGCTGGTGACACACCAGACGATGAGCGAGCTCGAAAAAAGCCTCCCGGCCCGGCAGTTCATCCGGGTGCACCGCAGCTACCTGGTGGCAGTCGGACACATAAAAGCCATCTATGGCAATTCCATCGAATTGGGAAAGGAAACAATCCCCATCGGCCTCAATTATAAGGATATAGTCATGAACATGGTCGGCCGGAGGCCATAAGTCGGCCAGAGGCCATAAGTTTCTTCCCACCTGCCTATCTTTGCGGTCTAAATTTACTTTATGCAATCTTTGAAAGGTAAGAATGCACTTGTCACCGGTGCAGGAAAAGGTATAGGAAAGGCCATAGCAATAGCATTAGCCGCGGAAGGCGTCAACCTGGCTCTCATTGCCCGCACGGGAAGCTCGTGTCGGCCCTCGGCCCCATCGATATACTCATTAACAATGCCGGTATCGGCCAGTTTCGCAAATTCATGGAATTGTCTCCTGAGCAGTGGGAGCAGATAGTGAAGGTCAACCTGTTCGGCCCCTATTATGTCACCCGGGCAGTATTGCCTTCCATGCTGGAACGCCAGACGGGCGACATCGTCAATGTCTCCTCCACTGCCGGGCAGAAAGGCTCACCCCTGACCAGCGCCTACAGCGCCTCAAAATTCGGGTTGATCGGAATGTCAGAATCGCTGATGCTGGAAGTACGGAAATCAAATGTCCGGGTTTTCACACTGACCCCCAGCACGATCGCTACAGATATGGCAATAAACCTGAAACTCACAGACGGCAACCCCGAAAAGGTCATGCAGGCCGAAGACTTTGCCGAGCTGGTAGTCGCACAGCTGAGGCTGAACCGCAGGGTCGTCGTGAAAGATGCGGGATTATGGTCTACAAACCCGTAACCAACGCCACCGCACTCATCCCGATCATCAATGCATCCTCGATAATAGTCACCGTACTCATAGGAAGATTAAATACAGCCCCCAAACAGGCGCATTTGATCTTCCTTTTATTAAAGACACTCTGTAATACCCCGACTATGCTAACCGACATCACAACCAGCGTAACCAAATTCGTATAAAAAGGGAAAACATCGAAAGCGAAGGCAAAACCCAACCCCAGCTCAATAAAGGCATAGACATATCCCCACGCCCCCCAACGCCTGGCAACTACGTCATACATCGCGTAGCTTTCGGCGAAAGCCTTCAGATCAAGCAGCTTGAAAAAAGAAAAACTCAAAAAGAAACCACCCATAAAAATACGCATGGCGTATTGGGCATTGAAACTGCCCCCTGCCGTTGACCCAACCAGGGCAACAAGCATTATATAGCCAAAAAGTAAAAGTATAGGCTTATACGTAGAAACCCAGGAACCAGCAGCCGCTTCTCCGCCCTCATGCCGCACTCCCTGCCCGCCGGACCGGGCCGCAGCCCCGGCAATCTCCGAGACCTGATATTTAGGATATTCCTGCAAAGCGGCTTTCAACACCCCTGTCTCAACATGCCCCGCCATCTCTACTTCCGCCTCCCCTTTCGCCAGATCGATCGCCACATTTGTCACTCCCTTCACCCCACTCAGCAATTTCCTGACTTTCGCCTCGCAACCCGAACAAGTCATCCCCTTTATAGCATATCTATGTGTCATGATCACTCTTTTGACACAAAGCTACAACGGCCAACCCCCGTGACCGTTATTCAATTTTGGGATAAATTTACAAGATTTACAGGTCCTCTATATTCTTCCGCTTGTGATCCTTCAGCGATTTGTAATAGGTAGGCGTCAACCCCGTGACCTTCTTGAATTGCGAGGATAAATACGCTACGCTGCTGTATCCCAGCTGATCCGCAATCTCCGATAAAGACAGCTCATCATACACCAGCAATTCCTTTACTTTCTCGATCTTCTGTAAAATAAAATACTTCTCGATCGTCGTACCCTCTACCTCCGAAAACAAATTGCTGAGATACGTGTACTCATAATGCAGCTGGCCCGCTATATAATCCGACAGATTCATGTCCGTATGCGCATCGGAATGATGCACCAGTTGAACGATACAATTTTTTATCTTCTCGATGATCCTGCTCTTTTTATCATCGATCAATTCAAACCCCAACTTCCTTAAAGCCGCATCCAGCCGGTGAAGCTCCCCGGCAGATGGCTCACTGCCGATCTCTACCTCTCCCAGTTCCACCGTCAGCGGGTGTAGACCGGCCTTCTCCAATTCTGCCTGCACAGCCATCCTGCAACGACTACACACCATGTTCTTTATATACAACCGCATAACCTTAATTAAAGGATAAAAGTATCAAATTCTTGATGAACGGCAGGTTATTGCTTGTTGCACATTAAAGAATAAGCTACTTTAGATCATATGAACAGAAAAAACTTCCTCTATCTCTCCAGCCTGGGTTTGGGCGGCGCCCTGCTCAGCCAGCTACCGTCGATGGGTGCGCCTGTGCCACCCGGAAAGCCTTTAGAGACAGTGGATACAGCGCTAAAGCGACAGCTGGCAGACATCGCCCTCAACGCTGCCCGCTCAAAAGGCGCTACCTATACGGATGTGCGCATCGGCCGTTATCGCAACCAGTTTATTATTACCCGTGAGGACAAAGTGCTGAATACCGTAGATACCGAGTCCTATGGCATCGGCATCCGGGTCATCGCGGGCGGTTGCTGGGGGTTTGCAGCAACGGACAAGCTGGATCACGATGGCATCGCACAGGCCGCAGCACTGGCGGTATCCATTGCCAAAGAAAACGCCCGGCTGCTGACCGAACCGGTGCAGCTGGCGCCCCAGAAAGGATATGGGGAAGTCAGCTGGAAAACACCCATCCAAAAGAACGGTTTTGATATACCCATCAAAGAAAAAGCCGAATTATTACTAGCCGTCAATGCAGAAGCAATGAAGACGGGCGCCAGTTTTGTCGATTCGGCCCTCTTCCTCGTCAATGAACAAAAGTATTTTGCTTCATCCGATGGCAGTTATATCGACCAGGACATCCATCGCATCTGGCCTACCTTCACGGTGACAAAAATAGACAGCAAGACGGGTAAGTTCGAAACCCGCGACGCCCTCAGCGCCCCCATGGGACTGGGTTATGAGTACATGACCCCCGACGAAAACAAGAAGATAAAAACAGTCACGACCCTATACCGCGACCGCTACGATATGTTGGAAGACGCCCGGCTGGCAGGCGCGGAAGCCGGACAAAAACAGTCCGCCAAATCGGTGGAACCCGGAAAATACGACCTGGTCCTGGACCCTACCAACCTCTGGCTGACGATCCACGAGTCTACAGGCCATCCGACGGAACTGGACCGCGTACTCGGTTACGAGGCCAACTTTGCCGGGACAAGTTTCCTGACCCTGGATAAATGGAAAAGCGGCAAATTCAGTTACGGAAGCAAGCTGGTCAACATCGTCGCCGATAAGACGCAACCCGGATCACTGGGTGCGGTAGGATACGATGACGAAGGCGTAGGCACAAAGGAATGGGACGTCATCAGGGAAGGTACACTCGTCAACTACCAGGCCATCCGCGACCAGGCCCATATCGTTGGATTATCCGAATCCCAGGGCTGCTGTTACTCCCAAAGCTGGCGCGACGTACAGTTCCAACGAATGGCCAACATCTCCCTGCGACCAGGCAAGACACCCCTGGTCCCATCCGAACTGATCAAAAACGTCGAAAAGGGCATTTATATCGTCGGCAACGGCTCCTATTCGATAGACCAGCAACGATATAATTTTCAGTTTAGCGGTCAGTTATTCTACGAGATAAAAAACGGCAAGATCGTCGGCATGTTGAAAGACGTCGCCTACCAGGCCAATACACAGGAATTCTGGAACTCCTGCGCAGCCATATGCGATCAAACCGACTATCGGCTCGGCGGTTCTTTCTTTGACGGGAAGGGACAACCGATGCAGGTAAGCGCCGTATCACACGGCTCGACCACAACCCGGTTCAATGGGATAAACGTTATCAACACAGCAAGAAAGATCTGATGCAGCTACAAAACCGAACCAACCTCAAACATCTAATCAGCACAAAAACCAAATATGGCGATATTATCACAGGATGAAGCCCGAACCCTGCTCCAAAAAGTGCTTGGCTTTTCAAAAGCCGACGAATGTCAGGTACAGATAACCGGCAGGGAAAGCGGCAATATCCGGTATGCCCGCAACTCCGTGTCGACCAGCGGACAGCTCAGCTCGACGCTATTGGTCGTAACCTCTTCCTTTGGAAAAAAACAAGGGATCTCTACGATCAATGAATACGATGAGGCCTCCCTGGCAAAAGCAGTGCAGCGTAGCGAAGACCTGGCGCACCTGGCCCCGGAAAACCCCGAATACATGCCCTTTGTCGGGCCCCAATCCTACCAGCCGGCAGCAACAACCTTTATTCCGGCCACGGCAAATATTAATTCCAAACTACGCGCAGACCTCACCGAACAAAGCCTGAAAATTGCAAAAGAGGAAAAAGTCGTCGCCGCCGGTTACCTGGAAAATACAACCGGCTTTTCAGCCATGCTCAATTCCCACGGCCTCTTTGCCTACAGCACATCCACCGATGTCAATTTTTCGGTTACCCTGCGGACCGATGACGGGACGGGGTCCGGTTATGCATCAAATGGATACAATGACGTCTCCCTGCTGGACGTCCAGAAGTCAACCCGGACTGCCGCCTGGAAGGCAGCAAAGTCTGTCGGGGCCCGGGCGATCGAACCCGGCAAATACACCGTGATCCTGGAACCCGCAGCCGGCATCGTCTTACTGGAAAACCTGTATGGCTCGCTGGACGCCCGCAGCGCGGACGAAGGCCGGAGCTTTTTAAGCCTGCCAGGTGGCAAAACGCGCCTCGGAGAAAAACTGGTTGACGAACAGGTCACCATCTATTCCGATCCCTGGCACGAAAAGCTGCCCACCAGAAATTACAACGGCGAAGGACTACCGCAGGAACGACGCAACTGGATAGAAAAAGGCGTCGTAAAAAATCTTTTCTATTCCCGCTACTGGGCGCAAAAAAAGGGAGTCCAGCCTATCCCCTACCCGGACGGATTTATCATGTCGGGCGGTAACCAAAGCCTCGAAGACATGATCAAGGGGACCGAAAAGGGTATCCTCGTAACGCGACTCTGGTACATCCGCTCCGTAGATCCCCAAACCCTGCTGTATACGGGACTTACCCGGGACGGCACTTTTTACATCGAGAACGGGCAGATCAAATTCCCGGTAAAAAACTTCCGTTTTAACGAGAGCCCGATCATCATGTTAAACAACCTGGAACAGCTGGGATATCCCGAACGGGCCATCAGCGGAGAAGGCGGCTCAGCCGCAATGATCCCGCCGATGAAGATCAGGGACTTTACCTTTACCTCCTTATCGGACGCTGTTTAAGGCCGACTCAATTATCAAAATTAGTAGAGATGGAGGTGCTCTTCCAGGCTTCCATCTCTACATCATCAATTTTCCGTTTTTCCACTACCGTCTGATACGCATCCGGCCCCATCAAAAGATGCACCGGCGGGTTCGTTTCCTCCGTGATCCTAACCAATGCCGTTACCAGCTTATCCGGATCCCCCGGCTGATTCCCATCCATCTGTTTCATCGCCGCTACCATCTGATCAATATTATATTCCGGTATCCTGTTCTTTGCTACCACTAAAGAACCCTTATCCAAAAAATTCGTCCTGAAATACCCGGGAGCAACCACCGTTACTTTAACCCCAAAAGCCTTTGCTTCCTCTGCCAAAGATTCAGAAAGTCCAACTATAGCAAACTTGGCAGTACAATAACTGGCTGCATTCCCATAACCTTTATACCCCGCAAGAGAAGAGATATTGATGACATGCCCCGACCGTTGTTTTCTTAAATGAGGCATAACCGCCCGGATCACATTTACCGGCCCAACGACATTGACATCCAGCGACTGACGAAACTCCTGTTCACTTACCTCCTCCATGCTTCCAAAAAGAGAATATCCGGCATTATTGACAACCACATCCAAACGGCCAAACTTTTCAATGGTTAACCGGACGGCACTTTTTACACTTTCATCATTGGCTATATCAACCTGTAGCGGCAACAAATCCTGTTGGACCCCGACTACCTTTTCCAAATCGGCTATATTCCTTGACGTAGCAGCTACTTTATGCCCGGAGGATAGTAATAATTTAACCAGCGCAAGGCCAAACCCCTTAGAGGCCCCCGTAACAAACCATACTTTTGCGTTCTGCATACTTTTCCTGTTTAGAACACAAAATTACGCCCAGACCCACCACGCAAATTATGCCAATCAAACAATTACTTATGAAATAGCGACGACGACGCGGCAGCCCCAGCACCCGCGCCAGGCTCCAACACCTTAGACCAACCCCTGATTATGGAATCTTCACCACCCCCACCCGCTTCCGAAAGTGATTGGGCGTCTGCCCGGTAAACTTTTTAAAAAATATATTAAAATTCGAGGCGTGATCAAACCCCAGTCCATATCCTATCTCGGTTATATTCCAATTGCTGTGCAATAACAAGGATTTAGCCTCTTTGACCAGTCTTTCTGAAATAAACTCCGTGGTCGTTTTGCCCGTTGTTTCTTTTAGGGCCCTATTCAGGTGATTGGTATGTACAGACAACCGGCCCGCAAATTCACCGGCATTCCGAAACCGGATGGGATGCTGGGGGGAAGCAATGGGAAATTGGCTTTCCAGCAGTTGTAAAAACAGGTCGCTAAGGCGGGCAGAAGACGCCCCGGGCCTGATATCCTGCGCAGGCGGCCCGATCTTCAGCGCTTCGTGTATAATGATCTGCACATAACTCCGCAGAAGATCGTATTTGTTGACGTAGGCACCTCGCATTTCCTTCAGCATCTGTTCAAAAATGCCGCATAAAAATTTTATAGCCCCCTCATCCGGCACCCAAACAGGATTAGCATTGATCTTGAATAAAGGCGATTCAGCAAGACTATCCCCCTTCAGCTGATGATTGATAAATTCCTCCGTAAACAAACAAAAATACCCCGTCTCACCCGTTGACAGGTGCTCCCAGGCATAAGGAACCATCGGATTGGTAAAAGTGATACTATTATCTTTCACATGGTATACCCTGTCGCCATAGGTAAACAACCCTTCGGCCCCGGTCACCAGGCATATCTTATAAAAGTCGCGTCTGTTGGAAGGTAAGGAGATGTCGTTGCAAAAATCCTCCACCCTATACACATAAAACTGGCCGGCATTCGAATATCCCCTGCCATGACGCTGATGAAAGTCGCGCGCTGATTCTTTTTGCCTCATCCGGCAAAATTATGAAATTCAAACGTCCCTAAAACGAAAAAACCCCCAAGAGTTAGTCAGGGGCCTTTCAAAAAGAATTGGAATTTAGTGCTTTCTTCGAACAATGAAAGCGTTTGGTTTTTCTGGATTTTTAATTCGGTATATTCATTGGTATTGGACAAGACAAAACTACATCAGAATAGATTGTTAAAAAAGAGTGAATGCCCTCGATTTTCATCGTAGTTTTACGATTTGCTTAAGATTCTAATAGTATTCTAACCTTTTCTTTATCTTTTCACTATTACATTTATATAGTAAAAATCCATTCACTTGAGAAAGTTCCTTTTATTTCTTGCCGCACTATTTTTTATCCAGGCGCTGTCCGCCCAAACGCTGTCCGCCCAGTCAGCCGACACCAGCCTGTCCTCCGACAAAAACATCCGCAACAAAGTATTGAGCGACATCCAGGACAACCTCGACAAAAAGACAAAAAACATCGACCAAACGATAGCCAAGCTGGACCACAAGGTGGATTCTCTCGACATAGAGATCGCCGCCTCCCGGGATGCGCGCGACAAAGCGGATAAACTGCTGCTTCGGGTGCAGTCATTAGAGAAAAAACAACAGAGTATAGAAGAAAACGAGCTCTATGTTTACCAGGCGAATTATCAATCTGCGATCATTAACCTGGTGTCGATGGACAAAGAGATCAAACCCCTCATTCTCTTCAATTCCGCCAAAAGCTTCTTTTCAACACTAAACGAAACGGCCGACCCGATGAAATACCCGGGTTACCAGGACTGGTACAAACAATTTTATGCTTACATCGAAAAGCAAAAAGATCACGAAGCATCCCTCAACGTCCTGCACGACATGATACAACTAACCGGCAATATAACCGGTTTCGTCCCCATCGCAGGTCCGATATCGCAGGCATTCTTCCTGGGCATCAATTCCTATATCAGCTCGCTCGGCGCCAAGAAAAAGGAATTGCGGGACCAAAGCCAGAAAATGTTCCTGCTGACAGCCAAACTCAGCCAGTTTGATTATGACAAAGACCTGATAGAACAGCAGTGGCAGCTCGTCACCAACGGGCTGGAAAAACTGCAGATCCACTACGACACCATCCTCAACCAAAACCTGGCCCTGCTAAAAGTCTCCCCGGCAGATTATTACCACCAATTCTCCAAAGAAAACGATGCCGAGAAACGTTATCAATTCCTGACAGAACTCCGCAAGCAGGCGTCCCGTCTCATCACAGACCGGAAAACAACCGACGCCAAAAGCTGGAAACAGCCCATCTACTACGAACTGATGGACGTACAGTCCCTGAAGATGCGCTTCGGCGAGCTGACCTTTGACATCCGCGGCATCATCGCCCGCTACCAGGAGCTAGTAACAAAATACCGCAACGATCCCGAGATCGGCATGAAAATACAAGGCCTGGGAGTCAAGCTCGACGCACTGAGCGACACCTTCGACGGCGCTTTCGAACCCACAGAATACATCAACTCCGCCACCCGGATGTATCTGGTTAATTAAAGCTCAAGGGCAATTCATTGAAACAATGTTCAACCGCCTTATGGCGGTTTTTAACTGGAAATTACATTCCCAAATAAAAACTTATTTTTCAAATGTAAATATTCTTCTTTTTCAGAACTCAAAGAAACCTGGAATACCTGTGATTTTATCGGCAATGACAGATATGTATTTGACATAGCCGGAAATAATTATAGACTGATCGCCATGATCCATTTTACCAAAAGAACCTTATATATTAGAAAGATCCTCACCCACAATGAATACACCCGGCAAAGTAAAAACGGCAAATTAAATACTTTCTAAAAATTATTAATACCATGACTAAAATCGAAAACAAACAGCAGTATTACGCTGCAATGGCAGAGATCGAAAGTTATTTGCAAAAAGGCTTTGCCAACTTAAGCGCAAAAGAAGACGATCACCTGGAACAATTATCCAGGGCGGTCGAGGTCTGGGAAATAAAGGAATATCCTATGCCCATGAACCCTTCCTTCACGGACATATTGATCCATATAATGAATCAATCCAAATCCACACAAACAGAACTTTCAGAACAGCTTAAAATTTCAAAATCTTTACTATCAGAGATTTTAAATGGCAATAAACAACCCAACCTGGATATTGTCATCAACCTGCACAAAAGGTTTGATATCGATGCCAATATTATAATCGAAAGCATCATGGTTTCCCAGTCAAAACCTGAAGCAACCCCAAAAGCCAAAGAAACTCCCAAAGCCGAAAAAACTCCAGCCTCCTCAAACAGGAAAAAAGCCCCCTGACCATGCGCAGAGGGCTTGAAGCATACGGATTAAACCAAACTAACTGTAGGCAACAGCTCTATCACTTATGTTCCAGCAATTTAAAAAACTGATCCAGTTGCGGCAATATGACAATCCGCGTTCTGCGATTGACCGCACGCCCCTCCTCCGTATCATTGGTCGCCACCGGCTGATATTCTCCCCGCCCCGCAGCAGCCATATGAGCAGGCTCCAGCCCATATTTATTCTGCAATATCCGGACAACCGCAGTAGAACGTTTCACACTAAGGTCCCAATTGTCAAGCAGCACACCCTTACGGTAAGGCTTTGTATCCGTATGGCCCTCCACCATAAATTCAATATCCGGTTGGGCCTTTAACACTTTAGCCACTTTCCCCAACACTTCCTGCGCCCTCGCCGTTACATCATATTTACCGCTCGCAAAAAGCAGCTTATCGGAGATGTCTACATACACCACCCCTTTATCTACCTTAATATTTATGTCCTTATCATTGAGGTCCCCAACCGCGCCCTTGAGGTTGTTGACAAGAGCCATATTGAGCGAATCCTTATGCGCCATGGCGGCCTGCAGACTTTGAATATAGGCATCCTTTGCCCCAAGATTGTCAAGCGATTTTCTGATACTCTGTGCCTGCGAGCTGGAGATGACCGACATGTCCTCCAGCTGTTTCAGCGCCTGTGTATTGTTTGCTTTCAGAAAATCGATTTGTTTCTGGAGCGCCACTACCTGCGCGTCGCAATTGGATTTGTCACGGGTGAGGCCTGCAGTCTTGTCATTACAATTCCTGAGATCATTTTGCAAGGCGCCATAAGATCTGTCGAGTGAGTCGTATTTTGACTGCAGCGCCTTGAATTTTTTGCTGCTGACACAGGAAAAAAGCATAACCGGTAAAAGACCGGTCAATGCCAGGGTTTTAATACGCATATACTTCAATTTGATTAAGCCGACAAGGTTGTACAAGCAGATTAATACAACCTTAAAAAGAGATTAGAATAGGATTAGATTTTCGCGGCCGAAGCCATCGGCAGCACAATATAAAAAACAGACCCCCTGCCAACCACCGAATCCACAGTGATTCCCCCCTTGTGCAGCTGCAAGATCCTTCGTGACAACGACAGCCCCAGCCCAAACCCCGGTATCGCATGCCCTTCCTCCGTCCTATAAAACGGCTGAAAGATATTCTCCCACTCCTCCTTCGGTATCCCCCGCCCCTTATCCTTTACCGAAATGCGGATCTCTTTCCCTAACACCGCCAGCCGGACAACAGCATGATGATCATCCGAGTACTTACACGCATTCGTTACAATATTGCGAATAGCCATAAACAGCAATTCCTCATTGCCAAAAACAAGCAAGGCCTCCTCCGCCTCCGGCAAACTGTCAAAGTCCAACGTAACAGCAAACAACGCCCCCGCTTTCGATATCTCTCCCGGCAGCCGCAACAAAACCTCATCGATGCGGATAAGGTCGATTTCCAGCCCCGCAGCCGTACCCGAAGCCCGCGCAAACTCCAGTAAAGTCTGCGTCAGCTTGCTGAGCTGGCGGGTATCCTGGTAAACAGACTGGATGACCTGCCGGTATTCCTCCACCGTCCGCACCCGCTGCAACGCGACCTCCAGCTGACTCGAAATAGAAGTCAGCGGAGTGGAAAGCTCGTGGGAAGCATTGGCGATAAAACGACCCTGTATCTCAAAACTCTCCTGTAATCTATTCAGCAATTGGTTGAGCGTCCCGGAAAGATAAAACCATTCGTCCTTCGCACCAGCCGTAAATGACGTTTCATCCCCACTGGCCAGAAAACGTATCCGCCGGGTAAGATTCCGCGCCGATATCTCGTTGACCTCATCTGCGATCCGGCGAATCGGATTCAGCAGGCTGATAGAAAAAAGATACCCGCCGACCACAGAGATCAGGATACCCCCGATAAAGCTAAGGGAAAGCACCAGCCGCAAATGACGCATCTTCTCATTGCCCGTCTCATCATAAGCCGCGGTTACAATGACAAGACCCGGGCGCCCACCCGGCCGCGCCTGCGCCCGGCCCGGGGCCTCATCCTTATAATACAAAGCAATAGCATCCCTGCCCCCCTGTCTGAAATAAAGCTGACCGCTGTTCCGGGCCCCATCAATAACAGCCCGATCCGTCAACAGCGTATCCGCAGGATCATCACTATAAGAGTAGACCTTCTTATCCACCCCATCATACGCCTCCACTACCTTATCCCTCATGGCCATGGACGTAGACGCATCTATTTTCCGGATCAGGGCCTGGTCAAAGACACCCCCCTGGCTAAGCAGGCGGCCCGTAGTGATGGCCCGGTTGGTCAGGCGGGTCCGGATGTCGGAAATACGATTGGTGTAAGAAAAATAATAAACGGAGCCACAGACCAGCGTAAGAATACCCACCACCAGGAGGGTAAACAGCACCGTTATGCGGATCTTTACCGGCATCAGCTTCCGCTGCTTTTAAGGATATAACCCATACCGACATGCGTCTGGATCAGTTTGTGATCAAAGTCTTTGTCGACTTTGTTCCGGACATAACTGATATAGACGTCAATGACATTGGTATTGGTATTAAAGTCCACGTCCCATACGTTGATGGCAAGGTCGGCGCGGGAAACGACCCGGTTTTTATTCCGCATCAGGTATTCCAGCAATTGAAATTCCTTGGCGGTGAGCTTGATCCTTTGGCCGGCCCGATGGACCTCTTTATTGTCGAGATTCATTTCCAGGTCGGCAGCCTGAAGCAGGTTGCCCACCGGCATGGACTGCCCCGGCGTGCGTTTGAGGAGGGCCCTGATCTTGAGCAAGAGCTCCCGGAATTCAAAAGGCTTGACCATATAGTCGTCGGCGCCGGCATCATACCCCTCAATTTTATCATCCAGCGAGCTCATGGAAGTAAGCATGATGACAAGCATATCGGCATTGCGGTAGCGAATGGCTTTACAAAGATCATAGCCATTCATGCCCGGGAGATTAATGTCGAGGATGACGAGGTCAAAACGGTGCGAACTAATAAGCTGGTGGCCTATCTTGCCGTCGTAAGCAACCTCGACATAAAAGCCGTTCTCTGACAACCCCATTTTCAATGTGTCGGCTATCTTCCTTTCGTCCTCTACGATCAATATCTTTCTTTCGGCTGCCATTTTACGAAATTACCGCTTTCTCCGATCCGATTTTGGCACCACACTGATAAATTGACTTTCTCTAATCCAATTCTAATCCCACTCTAATTAATTGTTAATCCCGCCGGCTTAGCTTCAGCAATATGGCGATAGTCTTCAATAAACTGCTGATCCCTGTTGATTTTTCTCCGAATACCTGGCTTGCGATAAAAAAAGCGGCCGGGCTGATAGGGACGGATAAGGCCGTATTACATCTGTTACACGTAGTGAATCCCCATCAGCCGATAGCAGCCCTGGCGGCAAAGACCGAATTAGAACAACTGGGACAACGCACAAAAGAAGACCATCCCGGGCTGGAAATAAAAACGCAGATCCTGAAGGGATATTCCGTGCAGCGGATGATCATCGAATACGCCAAAATCCTGAAGCCGGACCTAATCGTCATCGGCAAACAAAACGACCGCCGCCGATGGGCTTTTTTCCACCCCCGCCATTGGCCCCCTTTCCGGGCCATCTCACCGGATGTACTGGCCCAAAAAACGAATTGCCCCGTGTTAACAGCCAAGCCAGGCTCGATCGATAGCCGTACAAAGGTTATCGTCATCCCCATTCGGGACTTCTTGCCGGAACGAAAGCTCGAATGGGGAGTCCTGCTGGCCAGAAAATACAAAGCGCAAATACACCTGCTGGCCATCCGGGAGAACTACCAAAGCGGATTACCACAGGTGTTTCTCAAGGCTTATCATCACCTGCGGGAGAGCCTGCATCATCCTATCGAATTTTCAACAGTCATGCAACATAACCCTGCCAGAGCAGTACTCAACTATGCGGAGCTGATCATGGCCGATATGATACTGGTGAATCCCGCAACGGAAAGCGGTCTCACAAGCCTTACCGGTTCCAGACATATCAGTGACCTGCTGGGGCGGGATTCCAAGATACAGGTGCTGGATGTAGAACCCTATAAATGATCACAAATTCAGGCTGTTTCGTCACATTTAGTCAAAAGCTGGTTTTCTTTGACCTAATCTTGTCAAAAAAAAACCAATGGCAGCGATAGCCCCCACTATAACCCCCAGGCATACGATCCGATGGAGAGAACACGAATTTATCCTTGTCACCCTGCTTTGTATCATTGCCGTTGCCGGCAATTGCTGGCGGCTGTTCCAACATTCGGCCGCCTGGCTCACCGAAGAGTACGGGCGGCCTTTCAACGACGCAAATATCCCTTTTGATTATACCCGCAACGTCCTTTTACCAAATATCAGCATTCCCCTGCTGATCTACTTCTGTTATGTCTGGATGAACCTGTTCATTCTACCCCGTCTTTTACAAACAGCAGCCGCAACAACGGGAAGCTTTAAGCTCCATTTTTCCCTAAGCGGCCGCATCGAAGTCTCGGGTGCAGGGGGTGCGGCGCTGAAACGATTCTTCTGGGGTCTGAGCCATACTTTTTTGTTGATCCTCTGCCTGGGCGCCGGTTGGGGCATCGCTTATTTCTACGCCAACCGCTACGATCTGCCCCGCGACATATCCAATATCATGATCCTGGGGAATGGATTGCGCATGGCAACAAATCTAACCCTGGCCTATATCGTTTATGCCGTCATCCGGGAGACGGTGCTCCGGAGAATAGAAGCAGCCGGGACACAGGAGGCCACCCGCGTGACGCTTATCAACCAGGTAACCGCTTTCCTGACGGCCTATTTCGTGCTGGGTGGATTCCTCACCTATTTTGATACACTGAACGAGGTGTCGACCGTATGGTATTATGGGATCATTCCCCCGGCGATCCTGGCCTGCCTGAGTAACCTCTACTGGCTGTTCCCGCTGAAAGGAGAGGCCCGTATCTTCCGTGGTCCCATCTTCCTGCGTCTGCTCTTATCGACCCTCGCCTGGGGTATCCCCTTTATGATTGCAACCGTACCCGACCGGCATGCCATAGTGCCTGCTATCCTTGGTCTATGGATAGGTCAATTATTAATAACCACTCCCATCTCCTGGCTGATCTTCCAGCAGCGAAAAGATAAGATCCTGCAGATAAGAGGACTGGAAACAGCGTTAGGCCAGTCAAAGGCCGACCTGCAGTTCCTTCGCTCCCAGATCAACCCCCACTTCCTTTTCAATGTACTCAACACCCTGTATGGAACGGCCCTGCACGAAAATGCGGGCAGGACAGCCGGCGGCATCCAGCAGCTGGGCGACATGATGCGCTTTATGTTACATGAAAACAATCTCGACCGGATAGCCATGAGCAAAGAAATCGAATACGTAAAAAATTACATCGCCTTGCAACAGCTTCGGACAGAAGCCTCCCCCTACATCAGCATCGACACGGAGATAGACGAGGACTTCCCGGACTGCCGCATCGCACCCATGCTGGTAATCCCTTTCGTAGAAAACGCCTTTAAGCATGGCATCAGCCTCCGTGAACCCTCCTGGATAAAACTAAACCTGCACTGCGACGGGAAACGTATCCATTTCGAGCTCCGCAACAGCATACACGTCCGCCAGGGAAGCGACCCGGAAAAAGGCAGGTCCGGAGTAGGCCTGAAAAACGTCCTGCACCGGCTGAAGCTGATCTACCCCGAACAGCATGAGTTCTTTATGCACCAGGACGAAAGGGAATTCTTTGTACAGCTGGCCATACAATTGTAATTTCATTCTATGCTGACAGCCGTTGCGATAGACGACGAACCCATGGCGCTGGAAGTGATCCGAAGCCTCTCGGCTAAGATCCCTTTTATCAGGCTCCGCGCTGTATTCACCAATGCCTTCGAAGCGATGGAATATATCCGGAAAGAAAAGCCCGAATTATTATTCCTGGATATCAAAATGCCGGACATCTCCGGAATTGATTTCTTAATGGCGCTGCCCGACCCGCCAATGGTCATTTTTACTACGGCCTACAGTGAACACGCCGTGCAGAGTTTCGAACTGGATGCCATTGATTATCTATTAAAACCATTTTCCCAATCGCGCTTTCTGAAAGCCTGCAATAAGGCGCACGAACAATACCAGCTAAAAAAAGGGATAGCAGCGGCCTCGGGAGATATCTTCATCAAGAGCGGTTATGGCCAGGTGCGGGTCAATATGGGCGATATCCTATACGTCCAAAGTATGGGCAACTACATGCAGTTTGTGCTGCCCGAAGAAAAAATACTGTCGCGGCTGACGATGCAGGAAGCCGAAGCCTTACTCCCCGGCGAATATTTCGTCCGCATCCACCGGAGTTACCTCGTAGCCAGCGGAAAGGTCAACCGGGTCGAACGCGAATCCGTCTGGGTCGGGGATAAAGAGTTACCCGTCGGCGCAGGTTATGCGAGCGAGATCAACCGGATCACCGGCGGGAAATAAGGAAGCCGGACGGCCTTTTAATTTTCCCTTACAACAATCTTGTCCTGGTAAACTTCAATGATGCCCGAACGCTTATCAGCCAACATCTGGTGATAAACTTTATTAACGACACATTTATTCTGGAAACGGGCGAGATAATCTACTTCTTTCAATTGGAGGGGGTCGATAAAATTACCCTGTTCGTCGATGAGGCGGATCTTGATATTGTTGGGTGAGTGACCTCCCCATGGCGACATTACGTTCGCTGTTGCTTTTAGGTTTAACATGGATTAATGGATTTTACTTATTCGTCTTTTAACAAATATAAGGAATAATAGCACAATAACTCTCGATTTGGGAAAATTATTGTGCTACTTCGCCAACATTATTTCGCAGCCGCCGCAAACTCCTTCTGATGGATAATAATCTCCGCACGCCGGTTCAACCAGGCCTGGTTGGGATCGCCATTGTCACCCACAGGGTTGTCTTTCCCATAAGCCTTAGCCTTCATCAGTTCGGTCGGCACTCCCCTGCTGTTCATATAATCCAGCACCATTTTGGCGCGCTTACGGGACAGCATGTTATTGTAAGAGTCGGTTCCGACAGAGTCGGTATACCCCTTGATCTCGACATTGAATTCCGAAGTTTTCCGGAGATGGCCGATCACCTTATCGATGTTGTTGAAGGCCTTGGTCGTGAGCCCATACTCATTAAATTCAAAATAGATTACAAAACGCAATACCGGTTTGCCATCCAACGAGTCGATGCGATAGTCGTCATCGCTGAAGTCGTCCAACCCCATGCTCCGGAAGGGCCGCGCGCGCCTGCCTCTCGCACCTCCGCCATTGTCATCCCCATCATCACCCCCTCTCCGGCCACCGATAGGATTCCCGTTGTCATCCAGGAGGCCTTTGGATTTCAACACCGAGTCCATATTGATGGTGATATAGATATTGTTGACCACACCGCCATTATTGTTTTTGTTGGCTGTGTCCTTTTCTTTTTGGCGCCTGTTGTACGGAGTGTTATCCAACGAGTCCAGCTGTTTCTGCTTTTTATTTTTTATCGGCAGATAGATACCCAGGGAATACATGGTCGTGTTGGAAATGCTCTTGCTCACGGCATATCCATAGGTCACCTGCCCCGTCACCATGACCTTGCGCGCATTGAATTTAGCGCCTATACCCATGGGCAGACTGGCATAGGAAGCATCATTGATAATGTCGTTTATACCCACCGTAACATAAGGCTGCAGCCGGTAGGAAGGAGCCAAAAGATGATAGTAGATAGCCGCATTCAGCAAATTAAACGTTTTTGATTTGGTCTGACTGATCAGGACGTTGTCATTGGTGACATGGCCGAAGCTAAGCCCGATGTCCGCGCTGACAGACAGCCGCTGGGTCAGGTTTTTGTAAGCCGAAGCTGCGAAAGAGCCGTTGCCCCGCTGGAAGAAAGGCAGCGTATTGGCATCACTGAGATAACCCTTCCGGTTTTTCTCCAGCATGGCAAAATCCTGGAACTGTACCCTAAGCAAAGGCGAGATAAACCAACGGGTATCAAGCTGGCGCGTGGTTTCCTCGGCTTTATCTTCTTTAGCCGCCGTGTCCTTCGCGGGCGGAGTATCCGCCTGATCCTGCTTGTCCTTTTTTGAGGAAGCATATATGGTGGTATCCTGCTTTGGCGCCGGATCGTCGGCAAGCGAGATAACGGTGTCCTTTATCTGCATGGTCGTGTCACGAACCTGGATAGTCGTATCCCGGGACGGGGTCGCCACTGTATCTCTTGAGATAACAGAGCTGCCCTGTGTTTGTTTGGTCGTATCCATCGATGACCGGGACGTATCCATCGATGACCGGGTGGAATCCGGCCTTGCAGTATCCTGGGCCCTTAGGGTTGTGAGAGCCAGCAGGAAGCAACCAATCAAACAAATCATTACCTTCTTCATGGGGTTAGTTTTAAAAGTCTATGCGTAAAGCCAGTTCCACGCCGTCGCGTGCAATGCCCGCCGCATTGATCGTCGAAATATTTACATCATATAATATGGCAAGCAGCATTTTCTGATAACGCAGCTCGACGTCCGGAACGATAGCGTCATTGTACCGGTAACCCAGTCCCAGCCCCACGGCAGCGCCGCCTTGTACGCCTGGAATAGCCTTGGTATAGGACAGGTTGTAGTAATGCCGGTAAGCAGGTCCCTGCCAGCTCATGGACATGTAGAACCCCACTTCGTCATCGGTCTTTGTCGTGAAGCGATAGCCGCCCTGCACGCCGATGGCGGGTTTCAGGCGGGTAGAGTCTACTTTGATCTTATAGGAATAGGGCTGATTGACCTGCATGACAGATCCGCCTATATACCATTTGTCGTTGCGGCCATTGCTGAAAACGGATACACCCGCGTTGACATTGAAATGGCCATAGGACCAGCCATTGGCCAGGCGGTCGGCACTGGGTGCGCCTTCGATCGGACCGTAATTATTGTACTGGTCGCCAAAAGCATTGGCTACACCGGCAGTATTGAGCTGACTTTGGTAGTATTCACCCTGGAACCCTGCGGCAAGATAGGTTTCGTGACGACCTATCGGGATAGCATACGAAATACCCAGCATCCCAAGACTATTGTTCAGGATACCGTCATTGGTTTTATCGGATGCCGCACCCGCGCTAAGACTGAAATAACCGGAGTTGGGTTTGTTTTTTCCGTCTTTTGACAGCAACGGCATGTCAAACAGGGCCGCAACACTGTTGTAAGCGATCTGGCCGCCATACCGGACGCTGCGATAATTTAGTTTAAGGCTATTCTGCTTATCGGTTTTGAGGGATTGATTGTACCAGATCGTCATATCCTGCACCCTCGAAAAATTGATCTCCTGTCCACGGGCGAGGCCTGTGAGGGAAAAGAGGATCAATATTATATAAATCTTCCTCATCTGATAGTTTTTGCCGAAGGACGGTGTCCTTCTTGTTGGATTTTAAAATTTCAATATTTTAATAAACACATTCTATCTGACTAATGACACCATTCCCTTCTGCACAACCTTCTTGCCCTCCACATCAATACCCTCCGCCATCCACAAGTATGTTTCTACTGGCTGCGCCACACCTTTGAATGTTCCGTCCCAGCCACGATTGGGATCCTGCGTCGTATAGATCAGGTTACCCCACCGGTTGTAAATACTGAAGTAATGGAAGGTCGATATGCCCACCAGGATGGGCTTCACCACATCATTCGTCCCGTCATTGTTGGGCGTAAACACCTTCGGAACATAGATATTGATGGAGGCGAATTTCACCCGGGCCGGGCTGCCGAAGACGATCTTCTGCCCGTTGATGGTAGCCGTTATCAGCACATATCCGGGCGTTTTGCTCGTAATATAGATATAGGCGTCGCCATTGGCATCCGTTAGGACAGGCTGCGGAGTAATGATCTGGGCATTGCCGCTGTCTATCGTAAACGTCACATTCTGATCAGGCATCACATTGCCATCCAGGTCCACAATATGCGCCTTGACTTCGGTTTGCTGAGAGCCGTCCGCCAGCGCTTCATAAACGATCACGGTCAGGGCCGTCAGGGGATTATTTAGATCAGGTGTATTCAGGAAAGTCACGATCCGATAGCTGCTATCGATGAGCACGCCAATGCCATTCACCGTCAGTATGGCATCTATATATACCGTCCCCGGCTTCGTGCTGGTGACACCGATCGCGGCTAAACCGCTTCCGTTCGTCGTCGTATCCGGCTGACCGACCAGCTGCGCACCGGCGGTAGCCGTACCGGATGTCGGCGTATTTTGTATAAAAAATTTAACGCTTGCGCCTGGCACGGGGTGTTTATTGGCATCCGTGATATAGGCGTAGACACTATCCTGTTGTTTGCCATCCGCCAGCCGGAAGTCCTGTGTGACAAACAGCACGGTATATCCTGAGTTGCTGCCAGTACCGCCACCGACACCGCCGCCCGAACCACCGCCGCCGCCTCCACCGCCGGAACCACCACCACCTGGAGGGACACCGCCACCGCCGGGAGGATTGCCGCCACCGCCGCCACCGCCGCCACCGGGATTGCCGGGAACAGGTGTGCCGACGACAAAGTGAATGGTCACATATTTATTATTGGAATTGCTCTGATCGGTAAGATAAATGGTAGTACCGCTACTGTTGGTGTACGAAGCCTGCACCTGGACCGCACCGACAACCGTACTGACGTATTGCGCAAAAACACTCCCGCTCGTAACCCCCTGTGATGCGGAGTTCACTATCGTTGCCGTGCCGCTCTTAATGGAGAAATTCACAGTCGTGCCATCCGTAATAGCACGCCCCTGGGCGTCGAAAAGATAGACGGTTACGATATCCTGCGCAACCCCATTGGCCGTAGCCCCATCCTGCGTTACCGTTATATAGCTCTTCGACGGATCGATAGGACCGACAACGAAGTGGATCGTCGCATAATTATTGGCTGGATTGTTCTGGTCATTGAGAAAAGTGCCGTTCGTCATCGCCTGGATCTGCACAACACCGACAGTGCTGCTGACATATTCCGCGGCGACAGTGCCCGTACCCGTTACCGTGGCCACAAAGGTCGCCGTGCCGCTTTGAATAGTGAAGGTCACCGTTCCACTGGTGGGCCGTCCCTGCGCATCAAAAAGATAAGCCGTCACGATGTCCTGGGTGGCGCCATCGGCAGGAGCAGGATCCTTGGTTACTACGATATAACTCTTCGAAGGGTCCGGAGGACCATTGGTGAAATGTATCGTCGCGTAATTATTGGCCGGGTTGTTCTGATCATTGAGAAAAGTACCACCGCTCAACGCCGCCTGCACCTGTACCGCATTTACAGTATTGCTGATATATTCCGCCGCAACAGTACCCGTCCCCGTCACGGTGGTCACGAACGTCGCCGTGCCGCTCTGGATGGAGAAGTTCACCGTACCGCTGGTAGGACGTCCCTGCGAATCGAAAAGATAAGCCGTCACGATATCCTGGGCCACGCCGTTGGCATTGGCGCCATCCTGCGTTACCACAATATAACTTTTCGTCGGGTCCGGAACCCCGGTGACAAAATTTACGACCTGGGTATAACCGGGACCTCCGACAGGTGTCGGATTACCCGGTACCGTAGCCTGGAGGGTCACGCTCCCGACAGTAACATCCGTGATAGGTATGTCGACGATGCCATTAGCACCAAGGGGAACCGTGATGGTCGTCGTCGTCGTCCCATTCAAGAGGGCATTGGAAGAAGCCGGTGAGCTGCTGGTGACCGTAAGGGTCACAAGGGTCCCCGGTGGCTCATTGACGCCGAACTGGTTGGAGAGATGTATTTCTACAATATCCCGGGAAGATCCATCGGCCGTTACATTATTCTGCGTAACGATGAAATAGGAAGGATTTGTACTTCCGGGCGGAGGATTCACGGCCGGCGGACCGGCGATATAAGTAAAGGTTTGAGTAAAGCTTTGACCATTGGCCTGGATCAGGATATCGGCCGAACCTACAGAGCCGCTGGCAAGGCCATAATCGTAATAACCCGAGGCGTTGGTGACCGGGGTGCTGCTCACTGTAGTACCTACGATGGTAAAACTGAGAGGAATGCCTGCCGCAGGCAATCCGGTAGTAAGATCCATCACCAATACTCTCACTACGTCATTGACACCACTGCCTGCTATTGCATTATTATTTTGCGGAATGATCGTCACTTGATAAACATCCCAGCTGGTGGGTGCTCCCGCCGCCATCCCATGAAGAGAAGTACCTAGCATCAATCCTATCCATACTGCCAGTATCGAAAGGATACGAGCCGGACGAGAAAGCATACGAGCCGGAAAAAATTGGCGGTATTCCGGGGAAATGCTTTCAGATTTAGGGATGCGTGTCTTGTTATGTTGCATACACGAAGTCATAGAATACGGGGTTAACCTGACATACCTGTAATAGATCCATCCTTGTTACATAACAATCATATCTATAGGCTAAAGCCGGCTCGATCAAAAGCCGTGATAAGTGCCACAAAATGATGTTGCAATGGCGAACAGGGAAGAAAGAATGTTATGCCCGCCTGTCACTTGATAACAGTATGCCGGAGGCAAATGAGGTTGTGTAAGGTTTGGGTTTCATAAATAATTGGTTTTAGATCGGGGTTTTCTATTAGGTTATTGGATTTCTACTATGATAACCCTTAATAAAAGCTTTAAAACCTATTTTATTGTATAAGTGGCTGTAATAATTTTTCTATGACAGATTTAGAAATGATATATGTATCTGAAATTCAACAAAAATGTCCTATATGGTTGACCTGTCTGTATTATGATTATTCCAAGAGCTTACCGCTTTTTTCCTTCACGATTTATTCTTCGGCCCCTTGGCCGGACAAGACGCAGGCTGAAATATGTGCCAACCAGCAGCAAGAGAGTAACCAGTATCATATCGGCGCCGTCCTTATCCAGCAGATCTCCCCCTCCCAACCGGATCAGGCCGACCAGGAAATAACCGGCGATGATGGTAGCCGCAAACAGCCCCAATGGCAATAACAGAAGGAGGCCCCAGTTCTTCGATCGTAACACCAGCCCCTGCAGGATGAAATACACATAATTCCCGACAACCATGAATTCCAGGAAGTATGCCCATCTCGTGAATATGAGAAGATCGAAATGGCCGTTGCGTGTAACACCAGGATGCTTAATGATATAAGCCGTATATAAGACGGTAAACAAGCCATAAACAAGGCTGATTAAAAACGAGTGGTCCCACTTCAGCTTCATGTAGGCAATATAAGTATCTTTACCTTTTTTCCCATGATCTTTACAGAAGCCTCTTTAGACAGACTTACTGTTCATTATACCGGTAACAAACAGAATGGTGGCGCCTTATTAGTATCCAAACAAGAGCAGAAGCCGGACGAGGATATCCGGGAGAAAATGAGGGAAGCCTTGTTGCAGCGATTTAGCAACTGCCACGAGCGTTATTCCTTCCACCACAGCTCGTCCCTGGAATTTAACGAAGTCTATAATTTTGTCCGGCGGCTTTTCCAGGAGCCGGCTGAGTTTTATGACCTGTCAGTGAAGATCGCCGCCCACTTGTTTGAAGTCTCCCTACACCCCAAGATCAAACCCGGCGAGCTATATATTACCCTTTTTAGCAACATCCTCATAGAGGACAAAGCCGTCAATGCCATAGGTCTTTTTAAGGCCGAGACCAAAACCCTGTTTGCCGACCTCATACCCGGCATGGATGACCTGGACCTGCAGCTAAAAGAAGGAGTGGAGTTATCCCGTCTCGACAAGGGCTGCCTGATCCTCGACCAGGAAGATCAGCAGGGTTATGAGTTGCTGATCTTCGACGCCAATGGCAAAGGAGAGGAAGCACAGTATTGGAAGGACAAGTTCCTGAGCGTGATGGTCCGGCAAAATGAGTTCCTGCACACCCAGGGCTTTTTATCGATGACCAAAAACTATGTCACCCAACATCTGCCCGGAGAATTTGAAGTCTCAAAGACCGAACAGATCGATATCCTCAACCGCAGCATGGACTATTTTAAAACACACGGAAATTTCAACAAATCCGAGTTTGAAGAAGAAGTCTTACACCATGAGGATCTGATCAATTCCTTTCGGAAATACGACGAAACCTATCGGAAGACAAATGAGCTGGGCGAGCTCAACGAGTTTGAGATATCCCCCCATGCGGTGAAAAAACAGGCGCGGGTATTTAAAAGCGTGATCAAGCTGGACAAGAACTTTCATATTTATATTCACGGGGACCGGCAACTGATCGAGAAAGGATATGACGATGCGTTGCAAAAACACTATTACAAAATCTATTTCGAACAGGAGACCTAAGTTATGAATACTTCCAACAACTGGCAAGGCAAAACCGCCATCGTCACCGGCGCCGGGCAAGGCATCGGGTTCGCCATCTGCCAACAACTTATCGCGCGTGGCGTGAAAGTCCTGCTAAATGACAACGACGAAACCCTCGCCACCAGCGCGGCAACTACCTTAGGCCCACCCCTGCCAGGCGATGCCGCAGACCTGCCTTTCATCCGCCGGATGGTCGACACCGCCATTCAAACCTTCGGCCGCCTCGACATCGCCATAGCCAACGCCGGGCTAACCCTATTCGGAGATTTCTTTTCCTACCCGCCCGATTCCTTTTCCCGGGTAATGCAGCTCAACCTGGGCGGAAGTTTTTTCCTGGCACAGGCCGCTGCACTACAGATGAGAGACCAGGGGCAGGGCGGCAGCATTCTTTTTACTTCGTCGGTAACGGGTCACCAGGCGCATAAAAACCTGGCGGCTTATGGCATGAGCAAGGCGGCGCTGGAAATGCTGGCGCGTTGTCTGGTGATCGACCTGTCCCCATATGGCATCACGGTCAATGCAGTAGCGCCGGGTGCGACCATGACAGAGCGAACAGCCGGAGATGCTGATTATGAAAAAACATGGTCGGCCCTGACGCCGATGCGTAGACCCGCGAGCGTCGACGACATCGCAAATGCCGTGTTATTCCTCGTGTCCCCCGAAGCAAGGCATATTACCGGACAAACGCTGATCGTAGATGGCGGCTGGACAGCGATAAGCCCGGGGCCCTAAACCCCTAAACTCCACCCCTCCCGGTAACTACGTTTGACAAACTGGTTGGCATCTTCGAAATTCGTGATCTTCATATTCGCGCCATCCCAAAGCAGCTTGATATGACGGCCGGGGAAATCAAATCTGCCGTCCGCACGAGGCTTCCGCACATCGTAACTACGAATAGCCAGATTACCCATCAGGACGGTTTCCGTCAGCGGGCCGGCTACTTTGAAATTAGAGCTGAGGTTTCTTTCTTTATCGCTGCCATAACCTGCCATACAGGCTTCCAGCCAGGCATTGTAGTGGCCGGTGATGTCGGCCCCCGGAACCCGCGCAAGGGTCTGAGGCACAACGGTCTGGGCCGAGCGGGTTGTAGGCAGTAATTGGGGGTCCCGGCCATAGGTCGCACACATCATTTTACCCTTCGTACCTATGAAATAGGTCCCATTGTCACCATCGCCAAATATTTCCTGCGGACCCAATTCCTCAGGTCTTTCCGGTTGTATGCCGCCATCCATCCAATGCAGCTTGATATCCGGCTTACCCGGGGCGCCTTTGAATTTAAGCGTGATATGAGAAGAAGGCGGGCAGCTGTCCGGGAAATATCCCTGTTTGAATTCGCCAACATAAACGCTGCCGACACTGCACTGCGCTTCCATCGGATATCCCAGCTCCAGTACCTGGAAGGCAGGGGCAATGATATGACAACCCATGTCGCCCAATGCGCCGGTGCCATAATCCCACCAGCCACGCCAGTTGAAGGGGACGAGATTATCTACATAATCCTTATAGGGAGCCGTACCCAGCCAGAGATTCCAATCCAGCTCCGGTGGCACAGGCGCCTTTTTATCCGGCCATTGAATGCCCTGGGGCCACACCGGTCTGTTGGTAAAACAAAAAACTTCGGTAATGTCGCCGATAACACCCGCCCGGTACCAATCCACCAGTTGGCGGACGCCGTCGCCGGAAGCACCCTGGTTGCCCATCTGGGATACCACTTTGTAGCGGGCTGCCGCCTGGGTCAACATCCGCGTCTCATAGATATCGTGTGCCAGGGGCTTTTGAATGTATACGTGTTTACCCAGCTGCATGGATGCCATGCCAATGACGGCATGCATATGGTCGGGAGTAGCTATCGTAATAGCATCGAGGTGCTTGTGTTCCTTGTCCAGCATCTCCCGGTAGTCCTTGTAGTATTTCGCTGAAGGGAATTTCTTGCGGATGTTGGCAGCGCGCCGGTCATCTACATCACAAAGGACGGGGAATTCCGCCTTGCCGGTACCATACAGGAAATTCACATCTACTTCTCCCTTCCCACCGATGCCAATGGCGCCGACATTTAGTTTATCACTCGGAGCAGTATACCCTTTACCCCCCAGTACGTGACGGGGTAGAATATAAAAACCGGCAGCAGCCAGCATTCCTTTCTTTAGAAAATCCCGGCGGGAGTCATTGCGGAGAGGTAGTTTTCTCATTATGGCGAAGGCCAGTTTTTTATCGGCTGGCCTCCTTAAAATTAGGGGAATTTTCCTAACTAACTACCACCTACCCTTTCAATTATGCGTCGAAGGGATAGCCAGGTATTTCTTACCTGACAATATCTGGCGGACGGCCCAAAGTAACTCGTCGGGAGCGGCATCTTTCCCTAAATAGCCGGAAGCACCGGCCTGCAATGCCCGCAGCGCATAATGCTCCTTCGTATAGAGGCTCAATATCAATACGGGAAGGCCCGGGAAATCCTGTTTGATCTGTTGTAAAGTATTCCAGCCGCCCCGGTCAGCGCTGGGCAGGTCGGAGATAATGATATCCCATGGGCTGCGCTTCAATTTTTCGGTCCACTCCTCGCCTTCTTCAATCTCTTCGATCTCTGCGTTGGGATACGCCTGGGTGAGTATCTGTCTGACCCCTTTCCTGATAATGGTATAATCATCGGCTAATAAAATCCTGATCATAATATCCGTCATTAAGTTATTGAATTAAAGCGAGACAGGTAAAAGTCAAGGGATGCTACGAGAAGGGCCTCAGCCAGATGGGCTACTTAATGACAAGATATAGGGAATTCTTTACAAAACAACAGGAGTATGCTAAGCAAAAACACTTAATGATATTAATTTTTGACAAAAGTCAACGTAGGTATACGTAATCCCGGCACATGCCCCTACAATTTTAAGGTATATACTTTCCACAATCCTTAGGCCATGCCCCTGCAATCCTAATTGGTGTCGCTATCGCTATCCTTTTCCTGGAAAGCAGCCCGGATGCGGCTCTTATCGGCTGCAGTGAAATGACCTCGCAGGTGGAAAAAAAGCCCGTTACCCCCTTTTCCAACGATCAGGCAAACCACGTCTTCAAGGCCATCTTTGCCGTCGCGGGACAACAGTTGAAAACGGCCCTTGCCATGACGGACGGATACCCATTCCTCAAAGTCGTCTTTGCTCAGCGACCGGGAAAGATCAGACCATTCGCGGGTCTGGGTCGAATCGATCGAAAGACAATGTATGAAACTGACCTTGTGGAACCAGTCGTCGGCGGACTGGCCGGCCGCTTCCTCATTCCGGGAACTAACTTTGGAATCCCCTGAGCTGGTAAAGCTAAAATTCCAGCCACCTTCAATACCACTCTTATCCTGGTGTGATGCGCCCTGATATTTTTGATAAAATCTATCCAGATTAGAGGATTGGGCGCAGGCTGTAAAAGAGACCAGCAGCATCAGTAAGGGGAAACTTATCGGTTTGATCCAAAAATTTGTCATCGGTTTCATTTTATTTATGTTTTACGTTTTTTAAACCTTCCATTCCTTTTATGCCCATGTCGGATGACAAACGGGAGAGTTTGTCCAGATCGATATTGCCGACAAAACTCATCAGGGTGAAATCGTCTTTATCGACAGCTATCATAAGCAGCTCGTGGATCACGTCGCCCTGTTCTTTTACCATAAAATGCACGTTGTCCTTATCGCTGCGGACGGTGATCAATTCCTCGTATTCCTTCCGGTCGATCCGAGCCATGGCTTCTTTGTAGAACGCAGCAGGGGTCGTTTCCGTAGAGAGAATGCGCAGGCTGGTCAGGCGGCTGACCGATTGTTTAAGATCGGAGGGAATGCTATCCCAGCTAACCTTCGACAGGAGGCGAAACATCTTCGGACTAATAGAGACCACCGTGAAACGGCTATCCTCAACGTATTTGCCAAAGAATTTGCCTATTGCATCGTCCTGCGCGAAAGCGCCCGTGCCCAACAGCAGCAGCGGCAGAAAAAATATCCATTTTGATCGGTTCATATTCGTTATTCCCCATTTTATTCGGTTCATATTCGTGTTTTAAGCTGGTCTTTAATTGCCGGTAGCGGCTTGCCAGCTGGTATTGAGACGGTGCATATTTTTTTGTGTGATACTTTTTCCCTCGTTCATGTGCACAGATGCTACCAGCAGGGCACGGCGCACCGCCGCCAGAGCCTGTTCAGGATCATCATACGTATCTTTAATGGGCGCGGCAACCACCCCGGCATCTACACCGGTAACCACTCCGGCATCTTCCACTCCCGGGCTATTCGATAACCGGACTACCAAAAAGAGACTGGATACACAAAGGATCAGCGCCGCAGCAGCAGCATAGCCAAAATTAAATTTTCGAACAGGCGCCCGCCCCTCCATGCCAGCCCCAACACCCCGCTCCTCTACTGCCAACCCCACATGCGCCAATATACGAGCCTCAAAATCCTCGCTGGGTCTTATCTGTTTTTCTTCTTCAACATAGTCAAAGAAGGACCGGTAAGGCGCCAGCTCCGCATCAACATCCTTCCCCCGAAAATAATCGGCGATACCCTTCTCTTCTTCCAGCGTAGTCTCCGCCCGCCAGTACTTCTCCAACAGCGCTTTTATGTCATTCATATCTCCTCCATTTGAGTAATCGATTTCTTAATGGCATTCCTGCCCCGGAACAGGTTGATCTTCACCTGGTCAAGAGTCATGTCCAGCACCTCCGCTATCTCATTGTAGCTAAACCCTTCCATCTCTCGCAGCCGGACGACCTGCTGTTGATTTTCCGGAAGAGCGTCCATGCATTGCCGCACACGTTGCACCATTTGTTTGTCCATCATCTTCTCGTATGGGTTCCGGTCAGGGGTGCTCACCTGTCCCGCTTTTTCTTCATTTACCCGCAGGATGCGGCGTTTACGCATTCTATCCAGGCAATTGTTCCGGGTCGCCGTCATACAATAGGCTTCTATGCTTTTCCATTCCCCCCATTGGTCCCTTTTGGCCCAGATACCAGCCATCACATCCTGCACTGCATCCTCAGCCTCCTGCACATTTTGTAACAGGCGGAAGGCAAACCGGAAGAGCTTGTCCTTCATGGGCAAAATGTGTTTTTTAAAGACTTCTACTGACATTACTATGAAGATGACGGGAGGAAAATAAGAATGTTACAGGCAACTTTGGATTTTATTAGTCCGGTACGATAGCTTTTTTCCTTAATTTGAACCACCAAAACGCTAAAATCGCCATGCGCATTCTCACCCTCCTGACCCTTACCTTGATCCTCTTTACCGGCCCCATTTCCGCCCAGTCGGCCTCGACCGGAGATTCGATCGGCCTGCCCGAGCTTATCGCCGCCGAAAAGCTCTTCGACCTGCAGTTTACCCCCGCCAAACGGGATTCGATTCTCAGCGGGCTGGAAGACCACCTGCATTTATACCGATACCTGCACCAGCATAATTTATATAATGACGTGCCGCTTAGCCTGGGCTTCGATCCATTACTCCCGGGCACCCCTTACGAGCTGCGTCAAAAGTCCATCTCCTGGAACCTTCCCTCCGAAGTGAGTCTGCCGGCCAACCAGAACGAGCTGGCTTTTTACTCCATCCCCGAGCTTGCCTCCCTCCTGCGACGCAAAAAGATAAGTTCCGTAGCACTGACACAACTATATCTCGAAAGGCTAAAAAAATACGGCCCCGTCCTGCACTGCGTCATCGAACTGCTGGAAGACAGCGCTCTCGCACAGGCCCGCAGAGCAGACGCCGATTTCGCAAAAGGCATTTACAAAAGCCCGCTCCAGGGCATTCCCTATGGTATCAAGGACCTTTTTGCCGTAAAAGGCTCACATACGACCTGGGGCACCCCTCCCTATAAAGACCAGGTTATCCAGCAGGACGCTTATGTAGCCGCTCGCCTCGCAAAAGCGGGAGCCGTGCTGGTTGCCAAACTCTCCCTGGGAGAGCTGGCGATGGATGACGTGTGGTTTGGAGGTCTGACCCGCAATCCCTGGAAGTTGTCAGCAGGGTCCGGCGGCAGCTCGGCCGGCTCAGCTTCGGCAACAGCCGCGGGACTGGTGCCCTTTGCCATCGGCACGGAAACCTATGGCTCGATCGTCGACCCATCCATGCGCTGTGGCGCCACGGGCCTGAGACCGACTTTCGGCAGCATCGCCCGGACAGGCTGCATGGCATTGTGCTGGAGCTCCGACAAAGTAGGACCAATCTGCCGCAGCGCAGAAGACGCGGCATATGTATTTGCGTATATCCATGGCGGGGATAGCATCGATGCCTCCTCCCGGACCATGGCGTTTAACTACACCGGCAAGACCGATGTCTCAAAACTAAAGATCGCCTATACCCGCAATTATATCGATTCCCTCCCCGACGACAGCCCGGAGAAACAAGTGCTGTTCATCTTAAAAAAGATGGGCGCAAAACTGACAGCCGTCGACTTCCCCGATGATCTGAAAGGCAATGACATCCTCTCCCTGATCATCGGCGTGGAGTCCGCAGCCGCTTTTGACGGGCTGACCCGCAGCAACCAGGACGACCAGATGGTGCAGCAAAATAAGGACCGATGGCCGAATACCTTCCGCACAGCCCGCTTTGTCCCGGCCGTAGAATATGTAAATGCATGCCGGATGCGCACAAGCATCATGCAACGCATAGACCCTTTTATCAGCGGGTACGATATCATCATCGCGCCGCCGGAAACAGGCGACCAGCTCGCAATAACCAACCTGACCGGCCATCCTTCCGTGACCCTGCCCGTCGGCTACAAAGCCGATGGAACCCCAGGCAGCATCAGCTTTATCGGTCAATTGTTTGGAGAAGCAAAATTGCTGGCATTCGCAAAAGCCTTTCAGGATGCAACACCCTATAATAAGCAGCACCCGAAGGGATTTGAATAATTAGCCGCGGCGCAACAACGAATACCGCTGGCTGGAGAGCTCAATCCAGGCCCTTCAGCATTTTAGTATAACGCTCCGCCGCTTCCCGCGAAATATCCTCCCAGGCTTCTTTAGGAAAAGAAGGCATCGGGACCCCATCGAGGAAGATAGTCAGCGCATCCATATGATAATGCCAGCCCGTCGCTGCACCATGTAGTTGAGACTCCATGACATTGGTATGCGTAAAAACAAGGCGCGTACGGTCCTTACCTTCGGCAAGCAGTTCCCACCGTACCACTGACTTGTCGTGCCAGACATATTCCAAAACCTGATTTTCTCTCCACTGCAAAATCTTCCCACCCATCGTCCCGCCTTTCATTTGCACCGTTATAGTACCGCTATCCCCGCCCTCACCATCCCTATGCTCTATTTTCACCGGCGCCAGCCAAACCCCAAGCTGCTCAGGCTCGATCAGCGCCTGCCATACCTTTTCAACAGGATGGTCGAGGATACGCTCAAAACGCACCCCGAAGACATCCCCCTTCTTAAAAAAAGCGCCATCGTAGGCAGAGAGTTTGAAGTTGGATTGTGCCATGAAAAATGATTTAATAATAAAAAACGGACAGAAAAAATTCTGCCCGCTTATTCAACTGGGTAAGGTGTTCAGGTTGGCATTTGATCAATCACATTTTTTTCATCATCTTATTACACTTCTCCGCTTCGTCAAGATGATGACGCAGCGTATGGAGTGTGCTATCCGCAAAGCCACGAATATCGGCATCAGAGCCATTCTTTGATTCATCTTCAAAAGCGCTGATCACTTTTTTGTGGTCGGAGATCATCATATTGATGTATGCCTTGTCGAAGTCTTTACCTTCTTTCTTTTGGAGATCGTCGATGTTTTTCTGCATTTCAGGCGATATAGCCGAAGGCAGGGTTATATTTTTAGATGCAGCGATCGTCTTTAATTTATCGGCGGCGGCAGTATGATCTTTTACCATCATAGCGCCATATTTTTTTACATCTTTTGCCATTCCCTTTTGCTCTGCTATCTGTCCGGCCTGGACTTCGGTCATGCCGGCATTTGCTGCATCGACGGCAAATTGCTGATCAGACTTCGACACAGACGGAGGGATAGAAGATGTTGCCGTAGTAGTGCCGGCGCCCGTGCTATCCATTTTGTTAGCGTTGGAGTCTTTTGCAGCCTGTGTGCTGTCCGACCCACCGCTATTGCCACAACTAAAAAAAATGAATGCAAAAACTCCGATCGTACAAAACTTAGCTAGATTTTTCATAAATGGCCGTTTTTCAGTTAGAAATTTCTCTTAGGAATTCAAAACCTATGCCACGGGGTTATAGGGCGTAAATCACAGAGTCGGCCAGTGCAGGATATGGGAAAGGTCATAAAACCAGTAAGACGGGGATACCGGAGCGCGGTGATCAGTATGGAACAGCGGTGGTCAAAAGGATATTGGGTGGTAATTCAAAGGAGGGAGGGTAGGAAAAAAAACAGAGAGTCGGTATGGGTAGGAAGAAAAAAGGGCTAGGCTACGGGGCGATATGACAACATTGGCATGGATGTATCGGCCAAATAATAAGGTTTGTAGCCGGGACGGGTATTGAATAGCCAGGAATGAACCTGGTTGCGGAAATCCCGCCACCAGCCCGCATGATGAGCAGGATCGGAACTTTCAAAGTAGTCGGCCTTCATCATTTTTACCTTTATAAGGACCAGGTCATTGCCCGTCAGTTCCCGGATATCGTCATGAACAAGGCTATTCACCTCTTCCGGATCGGTAATAATAAAGGCCTTGCCAGAAACATGTAAGAAGAATTTCCTCCCTTTACGGAAAAACTCAAGCCGGACGGGAAATTCCCTGTCAAATTCGTGTAAAGCTTGCGGTGGTTTGGGGACAAAGAACCACATTTGTCCCAATTCGTCCACTTTCAGAACGGTTACAATAGTGGTAGCAATTCTCAATAAGGCCGTATTCTGGCTGAAAAAAAGCGCATTTTCCAAGTCCTGGATCTTTTCCTGCAAAAAGTGCATATCAGAGTGATTCAGCATAACGATTCATTTTAACAGTATTTTTTCAAATTCAGTACCAATAAGGGGCGGAGAGCCCGGATGGCCTGGAATAGTATGGGTTTATTGCGCGGAATCTTTCATTATCAAGGGAAACCATGTGAAGAAAAAGACCAGGCGGTCCCAAATTCTGTTTAAAGATGCAATGTTACATTGAGGAAAATATTGCACAAGCGACGGAACGAAAAAACCATTTGGCACAATTTTTTAATGCTTAAGTCTGTCAATAAACCTGAAAGAATAATATAAGGACCCCGTTTCTACGGGGTTCTATCACTTAAACACGTACTTGTTTAAAAAAAATTGACTATCATGATACGCAAATTAAAATCAGGACAATACCGCATCTACTCCAGGAAATTAGACCCGAAGACAAACAAGCGAAAGAATTTGGGGACTTTTGATTCTCTGGAAGCTGCGAGGAAGCATGAGCGGGAAATACAATACTTTAAGCACCATTAATCTCCGTTAATATCCGTCGCAATAATATCCGCACTAACGCGGAGTAATTGCCGGTGCGCCCGTTCCAGGGACCAGATCTGACTTTCCACCAGTTGATAAATATTCTCCGGCAGTTGCTCCTCTTCGAGAGCATGAAGGTAAATTTGTTGCACGGCCTCTTCACCCCGGATACAGGCGGTCAGAAGAGAAGCCAGCGTTTCCCCATCAAAATTGACCTTGCCATTTAACCAATGCAGGTAGAGCTTACCGGTAATGGTTGACTGCGTAACAGGCGCCCCACCCAGGTGAATGATCTCGGCATGCAGGTCGTTGACGTATGACCTGCTTTCCGTAGCCATCCGGTAAAAAATGTCTCTTATTTCCACACCAGTCTTTTTGTCTTCATGGGCGACCTTTTCATAAGCCGTGATACGATCGATATTAACCCGGATAAGATCATTCAATACACTTAAAGTCTTTTTATATCGCCCGGGTACTTTTGAGGCAGTACTTATGGGATTTCCGTGCTCAGGTAGTTTCGACTTCATAAAATAAGTTTTAAATGGATGCTGGTTTCTAAAGGTCTTTTTACGGGAAGCCCGGTACAAAAGTACCGGGCTCTTAACGGACAGATAGTTAGATAGGGTCCCTGCAGACAAGCTGTACAAGGTCACTCCTGATCAGTAGCTATTTTTACATTCTCGGTATCTTCCTTTTCGTTTCATCCGGATTGTCGTCGAGCTCAACCTTTTTGTCAGGACCAGGCTGGTCCGGATTTTCTATTTCAGCGCCCTTACGCACCGCCTCTTGATCGGTATCATCCGAACCCATCGTTTTTTTCGGATGTTTATGGGGCATATTTTTCGAATCCTCATCGTTCCCAGATTGCTTTTTATCCCTGCCAGGCGAACCCTGCTCATTTTTTGGGTCACTCATATAGCAAAGTTTAATTCAGTGAATAATAGTGTTATCAGATATATAAATGAAAAAAATATGCCACCGCCCGCCAAGGCAGAAAAGGGCGGGAAAAAATTTCCCAATGTAGAAGTATTGAGCCAGCAAAGCCGGCGGGTCGCCTGTTAGAACGGATACCCAATCGCGAGGTTCAGGACCCAATTTGAAATATCCGTAACCGAGTGAAAATTCCATTTGGACCCATTGTTCCGCCACGGATACCGCACCGGCGCCGCCAAATCCACCCGCAACACCAGGATGCTCAGGTCAAACCGTAATCCCGTCCCCACCCCCACCGCAACGTCATTCAAAAAATTGTTCGTAAACACCGATCCCGGCCGCGTACTATCCGTACTGCGCGTCCACACATTCCCTGCATCGGCAAATAAAGCCCACCGCACGATCGAAAACAGTTTGGCCCGGTACTCCAGGTTCATTTCCAGCTTGATATCCCCCGGTTGATCGAATAGAAATTGCGCCTGGCCAGAGTTGCCCGCATTGTAACTGCCCGGGCCAAGCCCCCGCGAACGGAATGCACGGATGTCATTGGTGCCGCCCGCAAAGAACTGCTTGATAAAAGGCATGGTCGTACTATTCCCATAAGCGATCCCTACTCCCCCCGTAATACGCGAAACGAGCGAGCTGTAGTCACCCAGCCGGAGATAGTGCCGGAAGTCGGTTTCCAACCGGACATATTGGGCCAAAGGAACATTGAACACGGTCTTTTCTCTCCCTTTTTTGACATTGGCTCCCGAAAGGATACCCACCACGTTATTAGAGAGGTCCACCGAACCGTTAAAATAAAAGTTGTTCAGCCGGTGATTCAGACGGTTCCAGGAATTATAGTTAAAATTATACGTCGGTCCGATAATAAACTGTTTTTCAATGCTGCGGGCAAGAGTTAAATTCGTATCCAACGCACGCTGAAACAGGGGGCTGATATTGGAAGGACGAACGTAGTTGATTCCCAGGACAGTCAACTGATTTTCTGTGTTCACCGTATTCTTGAAGATATAACCGAAACTCGCCCGCGCAGAATTCAAATTGTATTCACTACTACGCTCGAAGATGTCATAGGCCGCATTGATCCGGGTCTTCGGGACAAAGGCGCTGCTCGTATTGAGATCGAAAGGACTGATGATGCGCGGGAAATAAAGATTGAAGTCGACCCCGGTCCGCCGGGTATTGATCTTCTGCCCCGCCCCAATGAACTGTTCTTCCAATCCGCCGTAGATCGTGGCGGTGAACAACTCGGCGCCCCGGAAGAAATTGCGGTTCCGCCAGGAAAGGGAAAGCTCGACGCCCGTCGTATTATCACTCCGGGTAAGGCCCGATGCTTCGGAACGGATGGACTTCTTGGCGCCAGGAGTTAAATAATAGTAAGCATTCAGTAACCGGTTGGTATCGGCTGAAGAAGCCGGATCAAACCTTGCCTTTACAAATTTATAAACGCCCAAACTGACCAGGCGGCTGAGAGAAAGATTGTGGTCATCCCGCCTATAAAGGTCGCCGGGTTTGAATACCAGCGTTTTCCGAAACACTATCGGCCGGAGAAAATTCGCCGTGTCCAAAATATGATACCCCTCCGGCGTCGTGTACGCCTTTTTCAGACTCGTATCGGACCGGATATCATAGGCCGCATAGACGACTACCCTCCCGATATGGTATGAATGGCGGCCTACCCTGGGCGTTTCCGGCTTGATGTCCATCGACAGATCAACCTGGTGATTGCCTATCGTTGTATCAGCGTCGATAATCAGGTCGTCCGGGCTGAAATAGTAGAACCCCCTGTTCTTCAATCTGGCATCGATACGGTCCCGCTCCTGTTTGATCACGTCCAGGTCAAAAGGATCTCCCTTCCTCAACAAGGTACTGCGCCGGAGGCTGTCGGCACGGCGACGGGCGCCTCGAGCTGCCAGGCCACGCGGCGGCTTCGTCCGGATGCCCAGGAAGGCACTGTCGACGGCCTTGCCCAGCAGGTCCGAATCGTCCGGGGGGCTGACATCCCGGATAGTATAACGCGAGCCGATCTGCGCCGCGTAGATGGCAGTAAGATGCTTGTCCTTAACCTTAGTGTCGGAAATCACCGTGTCATGAAACCAACCTTTATTCTCCAGGTGGTTCTGCATGACTTCGGCGTTTTTTTGGATCAACGACGCCGACGCCAATACCGGGATCTCCCCGACAGTGTATTTCAGCCAGTGCTTTAATCCCTTACTTTTTTTGGGCGTCCCGGCGATATTGTAGACCCACAACCTGAATCGCACACCCAATATCTTGCTGTTCAGCCTTGGCCGCAACAAGCTGGTCAATTCGCCCTGCAGGGCCTTCTTCTGTTTTTTCTTCATCGGAACAGAAGATTGGATGACCACTTTATTGGCCGTATACAAAGTCTGCCCGGCAGCGAGATATTTAGATTCATGACAAGCCGCAAAGCTGATCACTCCCAAAAACAGGAGCATCAGTCGCAAAGTTCGGGCTGTTTCACGTATGTTCATTGGTTTGAAGAAGGTGTGCCTTTGGCCGGTTTAGTGGTTGTTCTTTCCTGGAGCCGCTCCTCGTGCGTTTTTCCGAACAGCTCGCGAAATCGGTTATAGTCAAAGGTCAGGATGAAGCTTACCCCCGTCTCCACGACCTGCCCCTCAATGACAGCTTCATATTGATTTTTACGATAGGCACGCACCATGTAACGACCGTCCTTTGTAAGCCGGTAGTCGACAGCTACATCACCGGCTATATTCGACGCGCTCTGATTGGGATTCGTATTTCCCTGGACGTCGAAATTGCTCCCCACAGTGACCTGGACCCGCTCGCTGAACAGCCGCTTGGAAACAGCCACGTTCAACTCTGTGTAGTTCTGCTGAGTACCGGTGCTGTAGTCCTGTACCTTGTTGAGGTCAAAATTAATGTCCACTCCCTTGATCAGGCTGCCCGCCAGCTGGTTCAGCTGGTTGGTCAGGATCTGGCTGGCGCTCTGGAAGGCCAGGTCGCCCACCGTATTGCCCCCGATCGCCTGGCTCTGCAGCGGATTTTCCCCGACGAAGCGGTTTAACAACAGCAGGGCAAATACCTGTTTATTGAGCTCGGACTCCTGCGCTCTTATCTGCTGCAGCCTCAGATCCACATCCGGCCATATGGCCAGTATGTTCGGAGGAAGGGTGATGTCAAACCTGATCCTGGGCTTGAGCAGCTGGCCTTCCATCTTCAGGGTAACGAGAAAGGGCAGCTTCTGGTTGAATTTATATATGTCTGTTTGCGAACGGCCGGCCACCTGGTTGGAAATGAGATCAATAGAAGGGGTGTTGGCGGTATAGGTGGCAGTCAGGTCAATAGTTGCAGACATTGGATCCCCGGTCCAGGTGATCGTGCTCCCGCGGGTAATATCAAATTTTCTTTTCAGCGTCTGCAGTGACAGATTGTAACTTCCACTTTCAACCTCATAGGTACCCGTAAGGTCAGTCTTTCCGCTCTTGTCCATCCCGAAGACCAGGTTGGAGCGTCCCCTTACAATAAGGGCATCCCCGGTACGCTCGTCCACCACCATGGTCAAAATCGCACTGCTATCCGTTTGAATATTCATGCTGAGGTCAATCCCCTTCACCGTCTTTTGCGCTTGTATCGATTTGGCCTTTATATCCTCCAGGGTATCTCCGCTCGCAGTAATGAACCTTACAACGCCCTGCCTGCTGACGACGGCCGGATCGCTTCCCTGCAAAACGAAATAGAAGTTCGTTGACTTATTCACCCGCAGGTCGCCATCGACCTTCGGTGACGCCATATTCCCCCCCAGGCTGACAGCCGCATCTATATTCAGCTTGCCATAAAATTGCTGGTTGATGGCAGGCTCAGAATTGACCAGGCGGAAATTGTCAGCGTTTAGCGAAACGTCGAACCCATAGCTTTTATAGTCCTTCGTATAAACGTTGCCGTCGATCGTCAGCTTGTTACTGGCTGAATCCTGCATCCGGAAATGACTAAAGTTGAATCCGTCCTGGTCAAATTCGATCCGGTCGTTGGAAAGCACCAGCGGCTCCCCCGAAATAACAGGGGTAAGACGGGCGCTGTCAAAGTTCAGATTACCCTTGAGAACGGGCGCAGCCATCGTCCCCGTCAAGGCCAGCTGCCCTTTCAGGAATCCACTGATTTGACTCACCTGATCCTTGACGATACCTTTAAGGCTTGCCAGGTTCAGCTGCCCGAGCAACACCTGCAGATCCATGCGCCCCTCGCCTGTGTAATATTGCCCTTTGACCCTTACGTCATTTTTGTTGCCCTGGAGAGAAATGTCGGCAGCAAATGCATTCGCCTTTTCATTGTTGACCTTTATGGCGATATCGCCAACCGTATCTGCCCGATAGAAAATCTTTTGTACGGTAAGATCTGCAGTGAAAACAGGACTGGACATCACATTCTTTACTTCGGCAGTTCCATCGAGCGTGCCGTCGATAAGCAGCGAGTCCTGGTTGGCAAGCCGGCCCAGCGTGCCCAGGCTGAAGTTGGCAAAACGGACATTGATCGGTGAGTTGGGGGAAGGAGGATTACTGTTGATGGACAAGGAATCACTCTTATTGCTGATGGCAAAATCATGAACGACTATACCGGATGAGTCGTACTGGAAATAGTTGTCACGGCTGACCTGCCATGCCTCGTAATTCAGCAGCAGACTGTCGGCATTGAGGGCGAATTTCAACCCGTCTTTCAGCTTGTCCAGCTGGCCCGCGAGACGATACCTGTCCTTATTCCTGCTATCCCGGAGCAGCAGCGACGTCATCACGTGATTGTCGCGGATGGCGCCCGTCAGGGATGTCTGGTACAATGCAAAGCCGCTCCCATTGCCATCGGTCATTTCTACCCTATAGTTAAGCTGTCCATTGGTCGTGGCGGCGCTGATGCCCACATTGTGGAGACGCTGGCCGCCAAAAACGAGACGCGGCGTACGCAGGTCGAGATGGAGGTCGTTCTGCCCACTGTTAAAAACCACAGTGCCGCCCAGGCTATCCGTTCCTCTCAGCGAAGGCATCATCCCCTGCACCAGCGGAGACGGGCGAAGATGCAGCTGCATCGTCCAGTCCTGTGCCGTAAACGCAGTATCTTTAAAACCATTGAGACGATAGTACTGGTTGATGGTATGCTGAAGAGCCAGCCCCGTTTCAGTGAGTTTATAAGACCCCTTCCAGTCGATGTCCGCCATCTCTGACCGGAGCTGAATGTCCTGGATATCGGCCGACCGGTTAGCCAGCAGCTCAATAGTGTCCGTAGCCAGATGTTGCGTCCCTTCCACCAGGGCCAGGTTATACATCTTCAACGCACCCTGCAGGGAATCGGGATTGGTGTCGGCAAAGTCGGCGTTGATATGCCCTTTAAACTGTATCGTATCCTTTACCAGGTTCAGCGCATGCAGATCGAGGGTATCGATCTGCCAGTCAAGCTTAAGCGCAGGGAATTTCCGGGCCATATCGGCAGACCCCTGCAGTTCAAAATGAACGGCGGTATTGTTGATCGCCGACTGCAATCTTACCTGCTGGTTAGCCACAGAACCATCGATGGCAAAATCCTGGTAAGTATACTTTTTATAGGTAGCCGACTGTATCCGGCCGGTTAAGCTCGCCTTAGCCGTATGTATATCCAGTCCCTGTCCCCTGACGGTAAAGGTCGAACTGATGGCGCCATACTGCACGCTGTCCTTCAGGATAGTCCCCAGATTAAGGGCGATGGTCTGCAAAACCAAATCATAAGTGGCGTCCCTCGGGGACCGGATATTACGGGCAAAACCTTTTATTTTAACGGTACCCGACGAACTGTTCAACACCAGGTCCGACTGCATCGCATCCGTACTACCGGCGAGTTTACCATGCAGATCAAAGCTAGCCGGGATATTGATATTATTGGGCACAGACCCCTTCGGGAGCAGACTGAGCAAAGCCGCACGGCTGCCCGACAGCTTACGCAGGTCAAGGTCCGCCTGAAAATGCTTAGTATCCATCGGGTGGACCAGCCGGCCCGCCATGTCGAGGCGGATGTCCCGGATACCGCTAAACTGTAAGGTCTTTATGTCGAGCACGTCCAATGTCCCTTGCGCACGGGCATTGATCAGCCAGGTGTCGGCCGGATGGCTCAGCGCCGGTTGGGTACTAAGGGAGGGGGCGAAGGTAAGAATATCCTTTACCTGCACCTTACTGTTGGAAAGATCGATATCCAGCCGCGTATGCGCAGGGTCCTTCATCATACCGGCGAGGGAGGCATACTGTATGGAAGCCGAACGTTGTAATAAAGTACCGGGCGTCTGGAGAACAAGGTCGCGAAGCCAGGCGCGATGGTCCGAATAAAAAAACCGGGTTTGCAAACGCACCAGCCGAAAGCCGGACTGTTCGGTAAACTCCCCCTTGCTGATGCGACCGCTGATGGAATCAGCACTATAGGTCAGGTTATCCCCGTGAAGGGTCAGCTGCCGGATCAACAGGTGGGCATAGTCCATCCCGGTTTTTTGATGCCGGAGACTATCATTGTCAAACTTTACGGACGAACTGTCCAATTGCAGTCCCTTCAGCCGAAAAACCATCTTATCCAGGTCAATAGTTTTTACATCTGCCCTAAGCGAACCCAACTGCAGCGCAGTAGACAGCGCATTAGCCGAATTGCGATAGTCGAGGGCGCTGTTTTCAATGTCGATCTTTCCCAGTCTCAATGCCATCCCCCCACCCTTCGCCGCCGGGTCCGGGCTCGCCTTCGCCGTCGCAGTCCCCGCCACACTCCCCGTCCCCATCGGCCTACCCTGATAAATTCTCCCCCGCAACCCTTTCAGCGCAATGGACGGCGCCCCATACCGGGAATTAGCCGGGTCCAGCTCATCCATCTTCGTCTCATTATGCCCGATAAATACCTCCACATCACTGCCCGTAACCGTATCCTTATAAACCACCCGTATCCTGTCCAATATCAGGTCGCGCAACGCCATCTTCATAGGCTTTGAAGCCGTCGTATCGGCAGGCCTGGCGGTAGGTGCGCCAACAAAAGCATCGATGATAAACCGGAAATTAAAGGCCGTATCGGGCAGGTCCCGTTTGATTTTAACGGTCAGGTCACCCAGCTGAACTTGTTTGATATCGAGATTATTATGCAGCAACCCCAGCACATAGAGGTTGACATCGATGAGACCTGCCGAGAGCAAGGTATCTTTTTGACGATCCTCGATATAGACATTTTTCAGCGTCACCGAATGCAGAAAATTGATCCGGAGTCCCCCGATACGAACCGCCGTATTCAACTTACGGGAAAGATAGGTTTCCGCCTTAGCACGGGCAAAATTCTGGACAAAAGGAGTCTGGATAAGAAGCAGTATCAGCACCAGGATGATGAAGATGGTCAACAGGGTCTTTAGAAATATTCTCACCAACCGGCGGGGCAGTGACCTGCGAGGCGGATCTGCGGATTGGTGTTTGCGCATAAATAACAATTCTGAATAATATTTAAGATAGGCTATTACTTACACCTGACAAAATACAGACCACGATAACCCTCCCGGCCTTTACAACCGCCGATCTTAATGAACCCATTGTCATTCAAGCGATTTGTACCCTTTTTTCCCCAAACACGTACCGTTTTTTCTACACGGCCTTCCCTTGCAGGGCGCTACCTTCCTTGCAGCCAGTCAGTTATTTTTTTGGTCCCTGATTTGTCGTCTTTAATCGTACTATTTCACAAAAAACCGGGTATTATGCTGAAGCAACTACAAACGCAAAAGCAGCAACACACTATCCTGCCGCAACAAATCGAGTTACTGAACCTTTTTCACCTGAATACCCTAGAATTAGAGCAAAGAATACAAGACGAGCTAAGTGAAAATCCGGCGCTGGAAGAATTATCTTCCGGGGATGACGCTTTGGGTGACAAGTTTTCCAAGGACACGGTCCAGGATTTTCAGAATTGGGAGGAGTATGGGTATGACGATATTCCCGACTACAAGACGGAGTATAATAATTATATCAATACGGAAAAAGTTCCGGAAAAGCCCCTTGCAGAAGTCCCGGACTTCCGGGAAGAGCTGAAGAAACAATGCCGTTTCCTGGACGTGCCCGAGGAAAAGTATTACTTATACGACTTCCTCATCGACTCTATCAATGAAAATGGATTCCTGGAGCAGGACCTGGAAGAGCTGGCTTCGGAGATATCCTTCAAGCGGAAGGTCTGGATAGAAGCAGAAGAGCTGGAAGAGGCGGTTAGCCTGGTCCGTGAGCTTGAACCCATGGGAGCCGGCTGCCGGACCATGCAGGAATATATGCTGCTGCAATTAAGGAAAATGAATGTCAGGCGACCTGATGTACGAATGGCCGTCAACCTGCTGGAAAATCATTTCCAGGACCTGCGCAGCTGCAACCTGGAAAAATTACGCAAACAGCTGGGGCTGGATGAGGACGAAATCCGTATTGTACTGGAGCTGCTCGCCCGTCTTAGCACGAGGCCTTTTAATCCCGAGACCAACGCCCTTCAGGCCAATCCTTCTATTCTGCCCGACTTCGTCGTCATCGACGAAGGGGATACGCTGGAACTGGCCCTTTATCGCCAGCGTAGTTCGAACCTGCATATCAGCCAGTCCTGGATGGAAATGGTACAACAGACCGCTCAAAATGCCACCGCCGACAAGTCGACCAAACAATATTTACGCAGTAAATTATCTTCCGCACAGTGGTTCATCAATGCCATCCAGCAACGGGAATCGAATATGCTGAAGATCATGCAGGCCATCGTGGACATGCAATACGAGTATTTCAAGTACGGGGATATCCTGCTGCTAAAACCCATGAAGCTAAAAGACATAGCCGATAAAGTAAAGGTGGATATCTCCACTGTTTCCCGGCTGACCTGTAACAAGTATGCAGAGACGCCTTTCGGGACAGTCCTGTTAAAAGACTTGTTCACAGAAGGTATCGTCAACCAGGAAGGAAATAACATCAGCAACAAGGTCATTCAAAACATCATCGGAGAAGTCATCCAGACAGAGGATAAAAAGTCGCCCTATACAGACAGGCAGCTGGTGGCTATTCTCGCCGAAAAAGGGTACACCATTGCCCGCCGCACAGTAGCTAAATACCGGGAACTCATGAATATACCCGTGGCGCAAGTCCGCGGCCTTTGGAATTAAAAAAAAAAGCCCTGCATCAGCAGGACTTTTTTTATTCATACTTCTCAAAAACCAAAACCTATATACACTGAAATTCCGGCATTCTTGGAATTCTTTGCAAGGGCTCCGGTAAGATTGTCATTCTTGCCGATATGGGCAAGTCCATAGTTGTACCGCGCGCCAAGAGTGAAGTTCTCGATGTCAAATCCGAGCCCGCCGACAAGACCGGCATCCCAGCGATTGAAATCGCCGGTTCTGAGATCGGTAGCCCCCACGACCGTACCCTGGCCGTTTACATTCTTAATGTTGGCGTTGACCAGGTAAGCGGCATACCCCCCCAAATGCAGATTGAAATTAGGCGCAAGGTTGACGACCGCCAGCACAGGCAGTTCCAGGTAACCCAGGTTAAAACGGTATTCCCCGCTGCCCTGGACAAAATTGTTGTAATTTTCCTTTGCTCCCTTGAGGCTGTAGAGCAGTTCCGGCTGGATCGAAAACCCTTTGGTCAATGGAAGCTTGGCAAAGACACCTCCATTAAATCCCGCCTTCATACTCTCGTGTGATACGTCGGCGACATAAAGATTTGTCAGGTTCAAACCACCTTTTATCCCGAACTTTGCTTTCAGATTACTCTCGGTAGACGTTTGTTGTTCCTGCGCACGGACTGCTGCCGAGACCAGCAAAAGTCCTCCCAAAATGAAAACGCTTAGTTTTCGCACGATCAATTGATGTTGTTCCATAACAGATTGTTTTATTTAGCCCCTCCTCAATTGCCGTGCCCGCCACACAAGTGTATGCGCTGGCATAAAATTTATTCTTATCATTCATAAACTCAATATTATGAGATCAATATGGACAGGGGCCATCGGTTTTGGGCTGGTGAACATCCCCATTAAAATGTATAGCGCCGTCCAGGGCAGCGAATTGGACCTGGACATGCTGGACAAAAAAGATCATGCCAATATCCGGTTCAAACGGGTGAACGAAAACACGGGCAAAGAAGTTGCATGGGAAAATATCGTGAAAGGATACAAATTGGACAACCGGTATGTGGTGCTGACCGACGAAGATTTTTCAAAAGCCAGTCCGGAGAAGACAAAGATCATCGAGATCGCTGAATTCGTCGAAGTAAGCGAGATCGACCCCATCTACTACGAAACGCCCTACTACCTGGAACCGGAGAAGTCAGGATCAAAAGCATACGCACTCTTACGCGACGCGCTGCACAAGACCGGCAAATGCGGGTTTGGTAGTTTTGTGTTTCGGAATAAGGAAGGCCTGTGCCTGATCAAACCCATGGAAGAGATCCTTGTGTTATGCCGGATCCGGTGGGCGCAGGAGATCCGGCCAACGGACGAACTCAACGTGCCGGCCGTCAGTCCCAAGCCCGCGGAATTGAAGATGGCCATCGAGCTGATCAATCAGCTCTCGGGACCGTTTGATATCTCGAAGTACAAGGACACGTATTCGGATGAACTGATGAAACTGATAAAGGCAAAAGCAAAAGGCAGGAAAGTCGCCGCTCCCAAACTGCGGGTTGTACACAGGCAGGGCAATGACCTCCTGTCCCAATTGAAAGCCAGCCTCAGCAAGGGCCGTAAAGCATCCTAGGCGCCTAACACTAGCTGATCAGTTCATGGGATTCTCTTTTAATAATAAACACAGCCGACTCCGAAGGCCGTACCCCATTTCCATTGTCGATGGCATACGCCTTGGTAAACTCCGCCCCAAAATAAAGAATGATACTGGAATAATATACCCAGGTAAGAATAACAACGATCGATGCCGCCGCCCCATACATCAGACCGATGTTGGAATGTCCCAGGTAGACCCCGATGAGCAATTTCCCCAGCATAAAAAGAATACCGGTGAACATTGCCCCGATAAACGCATCCTTCCAGCGAATGACCGCATCCGGCAGTACCTTGAAAATGATCATAAAGAGCAGGACTATCGCCGCCAGTGTCAGTCCAAGGTTAACCCAATAAAAAACATAGACGGTAAAGTGAGAAAAATAATGCTGAAGCCAGTCGCTCAACAAGTCCATCAGCGAATTTATCAACAGGGAGACCATGGAAAGAAACCCAAAAGTAAGGATCAATGAAAAGGAAAGCAGCCTGTTCATGATGAGCTTCAGCCAGCCCTTCTTCGGTTTTGCCTGGATAGACCACATGTAATTGATAGAGCCTTGTATCTCGGTGAATGCTCCCGTAGCGCCGATAAAAAGAATGATCCCCCCAATAATAGCGCCGGCCACCGTATGTTTGGATTGCTGCGTATATTTTATGATGTCCTGTATTTGCACGGCGGCGCTGCTGCCAACAAGACCCTTGATCTGCTCATATACCCTTCCCTGCACCGCCTCATGCCCCCAGAATATCCCAACCAGTGAGATAACGACGATCACCAGCGGCCCCATCGCAAATATCATCGAATAAGACAGCGATGCAGCCAGCTTAAAACCATGGTCGTTATCGAAATCCACCGCCGCCCTCTTTATAGCGGTCCAGACAGCCGAAAGCTTAAACTTCTTCTTCATTTCCTGAGTACTGGCAAGACCGTGCCAGTCTGGCCCCTCCCTTCCCCCCTTAACTCCTGGTAAATTGTAGATTTTCCTCCCCAATTTGAGCCTTTTAAGGCATTGTATCCGGCTAAAAAAAACTGGCAAGCATTTTTCAATGGAAAATATAGACAACCAACATTCCTTACTTACTTAAAATTATTTTTTATGAGTGGATTATTGTATCTGATAGCAGTGATTCTCATTATAGGTTGGCTCCTTGGTGTATTCGTTTACAGCGTTGGCGGCCTGATCCACGTTCTGATCGTATTAGCTATAATCTCCCTGATACTGGGTATCATCAGGAGAGCTTGACCGGTATGTTTCGGGGTAAAGAGCCTGTATAAATACGGGTTCGAAAGGCCGGTCACCTGACCGGCTATTTTATTGCCAATCCTCCTCACGCCTGCAATGGCGTCGTCTTAATATATTGCTTTAATATCTTCATCAACACCTCTTCCTCCGCAGTGAGCCCCATCGCATCGGCCGGTGAAGCCTCCGGTTCCAAAGCCTCCAGCTCCTTCAAATATTTCACCAGCTTATTGTCTTCATAAAGCTGGATCAAACCCGGGTGAACATAATATTTCTTAACGACGGTGCGCGTATTACCCAATTGCCGGCTGACTATATCCAGCACAGAAGCGATATTCTTCTTACACTCCGTGGCATTACAGGCCTCCCCCATCGAACCAAAGGCATGCAGCGCGTGCAGCGTCCCGGCCCAGGTCCGGAAGTCTTTTGCCGTGAAATCCAGGCTGACAGCCTCTTTTATGTAATGGTTCACCATGCCGGAATCGATGCTTCTCCGGGCGCCGTCCTCTCCATAGTATTGAAACAGCTCCCGGCCGGGTATATCCTTACACTGGCTTACGGTGCGGGCAAGCCGTTTATTTCGTAAAGTTATATCGTGATGAACCCCTTTCTTCCCCGTAAAGGAAAACACCAGTTTATCTCCCGTAATAGAGACGTGTTTGTTTTTTAGCGTCGTCAGGCCATAAGAGCCATTCGCTTTTTCATACTCGTTGTTCCCGACACGGATATACGTCCTCTCCATCAGGCTGAGCACCGTAGCCAATACTTTTTCCCGCGTCAGCTCCCGCGCCCGGAGATCGGCCTCCATCCTTTCCCGTAACAGGGGCAGCGCTTTCCCAAACTCATACAGCCGGTGAAATTTTGTTTCGTTACGCAGAGAGTTCCAGAGCGGGTGATAGCGATATTGTTTGCGCCCGCGCAGATCGAGCCCGGTGGCCTGAATATGTCCATTGGCCGCAGGACATATCCAGACCCTGGTCCAGGAAGGCGGGATCACCAGCCCCCGGATACGCTGGAGCTCGGATTTATCCTTTACCAGTTTGCCTGCCAGGAGATAACAATAACCCTTCCCCTTTTTTAGCCGGGAAATGCCGGGTTGAGTATCGCTGACATATAAGAGATGAGCGGCAGAAGCCGCCCTTTCATAGTCGTGATCAACCTGCAAAAGCTCTTTATGTGACAAAACAGGGATACTTTCCATATCAGATGTCAATTGTAAAATAAAGAAAAGCCATCCCGGAGAACCGGGATGGCGTCCATTAACCTAAACCTCTATCGCACAAATTTTTATTTTCTCCCGTTCACTCTTATTCAACCTAAAAAGATGTGCCAGCCCCATGCCACTCCCCATCCCATGCCCATTGCCACGCCCGGCCGCCCAATTTTTCCCCGGGCCGGCCAAAAATTGGCTTAAACCTTGTAACTTATGGCTGAACATTACATCAGGTTATGCCGGATCAGTTTGTAGATCAATTCGACCGTTTGCCCGACATAGTATGGGACTGCATCCTGGCCGGGGTAGCCATTGTCATCGGGCTGATAGTGAAGTTTATGCTATCCTTGTTGTTGAAAAAGAAACCCAGGGATGGCCGGCCGGCTTTTTCGGTGACCCGGTCGATGTTATCCCGCCTTGGCATACCATTCAGCTACTTCCTGCCGCTGCTGGTCTTTAACTTCCTGCTGCCGCTGATGAAAATGAAGTCCAACGTAGCGCCGGTAATCAACAAAATGGTGGAGATCCTGCTGACGATATCTTTTGCCAATGTATTGATCGGTGTCATTAAGGTTTTTGAAGATTATGTTTATCATCATTTCGACATTCAGAAGGCGGATAACCTCAAAGAGCGGAAGATCCGCACGCAGCTGCAGTTTATCCGGCGGCTGGCCATCAGCATGATCATCATCCTCACCGTTTGCGTTATTTTATTGAGCTTTAACAATCTGAGAAAGATTGGGACGGGCTTGCTCACCGGGGTCGGGGTTGGCGGTATCATCATCGGTTTTGCAGCACAGAAGTCGCTGGGCAATTTCCTGGCCGGTTTTCAAATCGCCTTCACACAACCGCTGCGCATTGACGACGTGCTGGTCGTAGAAGGTGAATGGGGACGGGTGGAAGAGATAACACTCTCCTATGTGGTGCTAAATATCTGGGACCAGCGCCGGCTGATCCTGCCAATCAATTATTTTGTCGAAAAGCCTTTCCAAAACTGGACGCGGAATAGTGCGGACATTCTGGGGACTGTTTTTTTGTACCTGGACTATACCATCCCGCTCGACCCATTGCGCCAGGAGTTTACGCGCTTGCTGGAAAGTAATCCTTTATGGGACAAACGGGTAAAAGTGATGCAGGTGACCAATGCCACCGAACGGACCATCGAGGTCCGGGCATTGATGAGCGCCGGCAGCTCGGGCAACGCTTTCGACCTGCGGTGTGACCTGCGGGAGGGATTGATCAAATTTGTACAGGATCATTACCCCAACTGTTTCCCCGTAACACGGGCGCTGATTGAAAAAGCAGATTTCCCTGCCCAACCCGGAGCCCTGCTCGCCGAGCCAGGCAGAGCCATCGAACCCGGAAAAATAGCCGCATCCTCCCCGCTGGCCACATCCCCCCCGGAAAGACATCCCTCCGAAAAAGGAGACAGAGTCGGCGAGCCGGGAAAAATTAGCTAAGCTTTTTTAGGCCGGAGCTTCTTCTTTGCACAGTCGTTACAAACGATGACTATATTCTTCGCAAAACGCGGGCTGATACTACAGATCTTCCCATTCACCTCGATCTCGATCAGCTGGTCATAGGAATGGCGCGTTATCACCTTTATTTTATTGTTGATGCTAAGCCCCATGCGGTTGACGTATTGCAGGAAGGGAGCGGAGTTGTCTTTTACGGCAACCATTGTACAATTATGGCCGACCTCCTCTTCCAATAATGTTTTTTTATGAATAACAGGCATTTCGCCCTTGCCATTGGGTATCACATCCCCATGTGGATCATAAGCAGGAAAGTTTAGGAATTCGTCCAGTTTGTCTACCAGCTTGGCGCTCTGGATATGCTCCAGCTGCTCGGCTACCTCGTGTACCTCATCCCAGGTGAACGCGAGTTTTTCATAGAGGAAGGTCTCCCACAAGCGGTGTTTGCGGACCACATCAATGGCTTTCTTCCGCCCTTCATCCGTGAGGGATATTTTTCCATACTTCTCATAGTTGACCAATTTCTTTTCCTTCAACTTTTTCAGCATGTTGTTGACCGATGCCGGTTTTACCCCCAGATTGGCGGCCAGTTCATTGGTGCCCGCCTCCCTGCCGCCGCCGCCTCTCCTGCCACCGTCACTATCCCTCCCACTTTCCATTGTGTCACCCACCCCACTTTCCATTGTCAGGTGTAAAAGACTCTTGAGATAGTTTTCCTCAGTGTGCGATAACATGAAACAAAGATAAAAAAAGAAGTTCAAACAATTTTTGTTAGATTAACCTAACTTTATTTATTTTACCATTCAAACTAAACATGTCGACAAAACTATACTCAATCCTTCCTCCCTTGCCCCGGGGCCTTTGCTGGCCCCTGCTCCTGCTGGCAACCGCCACCCAAGCCCAGGACACAGCCGCCCGGGCCCGGGACACCCCCCTCTACCGGATAGATTCCCTGCACGCCGTCATCATCACCGGCATCCGGGGAGCAGTGCTGTTGCGTGAAACACCGATAGCCGTAGTGGCCGTCTCAGGCAAAACCCTGGCAAAAACCATCGAACCCAATATTATCGATGCCCTGGTCCAACACGTCCCGGGACTCAACGCAGTGAAGACCGGGCCAAACATCTCAAAACCATTTATCCGGGGACTGGGTTACAACCGGGTCTTGACTTTATACGACGGGATAAGACAAGAGGGACAACAATGGGGTGACGAACATGGAATTGAAGTGGACGCTTATGCCATTGAAAGAGCCGAAGTGATCAAGGGCCCTGCCAGTCTCTTATACGGTTCAGATGCCTTGGGCGGTGTAGTCAGCCTGTTCCCCTATATCCCGGCAGAAAATGACGGAAGGCTCCATGGCCGGTGGCTGAGCGAATACCAAAGCAATAATGGATTAACAGGCAATGGGCTTCGCCTTTCATACAGCAACGAACAGGGGTGGTGGGCGATAAAAAGCTCCTGCCGGTTGGCTAAAAACTATACCAATCCCATCGATGGCCGGGTATATAACACCGGCTTCAGGGAGACCAATCTTGCCATTGAAGGCGGCCACTCTTTCAAAAAAGGATCCATTCGTATACACGCCACGCTGTATGATAATTTACAGGGCATACCGGACGGAAGCCGGGATTCGCTGACCCGCCGGTTTACGAAACAAACCCGCGAAGCCGCAGCCGATACCCTGGACAAACGGCCGATCGTGCCGGAGTCAGAGCTAAATGGGTATTCACTGAGCCCCTTACACCAGCATATTCAGCACTACCGGGTCTACACCGTGGCGAAAAAAGGCCGGTTCGAGGGCCTCCTGGGCCTGCAGCAAAACATCCGCAGGGAATACAATCATCCAACGGCTGTGCAACAGGCAGGGTTATTCGTTCGGTTGAATACCCTCAACTATGGCCTCAAATACATGGCGCCACGCTGGCTCAACATCGATATTACAGCAGGTTTCAATGGCATGTGCCAGGCCAATAAAAGCAAGGATGCCACGGATTTTCCTATTCCCGACTACCATTTGGCAGATGGCGGCGCCTACCTCTATGGCAAGTGGAAGGGACGGCAGCTGACCCTTAGCGGCGGCGCACGGTATGATGCCAGAAGACTGGCCATCCCTGACTTTTACACCCGCACCAATCCCGCTACCGGTTTTGCACGCCGGGTTTCTTTCCCGGATACCGCCGGCGCTTCGCTGCAATTTGCCGCGCTGCATAAGACATTCACCGGTATTTCTTCCAGCCTGGGCCTGGCCTGGCAGCTAACCGGGGCCGTTGCTTTTAAGGCTAATCTATCCAGCGGTTACAGAAGTCCCAATATCACCGAGATCGCCGCCAATGGCCTGGACCCCGGCGCACACATCATCTACTTAGGCAATCGGAACTTTGTCCCCGAGACCAGCTGGCAACAGGACGTTGGAGTAGAAACTGCATTCAGGGACTGGGACCTGACGCTAAGTTTATTCAATAACCAGATACAACATTATATCTATCTGTCGCAATTAGCCGGTTTAACGGGAAACCCCGTAATGGATGCGCAGGGCAACAAAACTTTTCAATACGAACTGGCCGCAGCACATCTGTATGGCCTGGAAGCCTCAGCCAATCTTCATCCCGCCTGTTTAAAAGGCTTCGGCTTCGGGAATACCCTTGCATTGGTGTATGGGATAAACAGAAAAAAAGAATACGCACACGCAGGCATTAAAGGGGAATACCTCCCTTTCATCCCGCCTTTGCGATGGGCAGGAAATATCGAACAGGTAATACTGCTTTCACCGGCCCTTTCCATTACTGCAAAAGGAGGGATAGAATACAATGCCGCCCAGAGACGATACCTTGCGCTGTATAATACAGAAACACCTACGCCTGCCTATACACTGTTGCATATGGGGGCAGGCGCAGATATTCGTTTGTCATCACAGTTTGTCCTTCAATGGCAGGTCCAGGTAGATAATCTATTGAACACCGCCTATCAAAGCAATTTAAGCCGGCTGAAGTATTTTGAATATTACAGCCAAAGCCCGAATGGGCGTCTGGGTATTTACAACATGGGAAGGTCGATCAACACGCGGATAACAGTCCCCTTTTAGTCCACTCTCTCATCATCATTATTATCACTAAGGCTGTAGTCGTTGTTTTCTTCATCCTCTTCCCCAAGCTCTTCATCGGCATCATCTTCCTCGGCGCCGGGCACGTCCAGGTCGTCTCCCACCTCATCGTTGTCAAGCCCCTTTTCATTGAGAGGCACACCGTCGTTATCGGTATTGTCGAGGGCGCTTTCAAGCAGTACCTCGTCCTCGCTATCAGCCCTCCGCCTATCGAGGCTGGCAAGCGTGGACCGCTCTTCCCTCGTCACGTTAGCCTCTACGTCGGCTTCATTCCCCAAAGCAAGCTCATCATCTTCGTCTTCCGGCTGGTTCAGCACATCATCTCCCTCTTCACCGGCAGAAGAGGCTGTTGTGTCTGCTAATTCCCCAAGGCGGGGCGCCCTGACATGTTCCTGACCGGGGATATCGCTAACCTCCGGAAGGTCGATCGTATTTTTATCCTTCTTTGCCATAAGATTACTTTTTAGACTTGTAATTTAAACCAAATGAAGCAATAATAAGGCCCGGGAATTCAGGGTATTTAAGGACAAAACACCACAAACGCCGGATGGATAAATAAATGCCGTGTTAATACTTTTTATAGCTAATACGTTTTACTGGTTATAAATTAAAAAAAATACTACTGTTTAGTTGTATTTTTTAAAACAAAAAAGCAAAACATATAAAAATCAATCAATTCTCCATAGTGGATAAGACTTATATTTAGAACTTATTTAATTTAGCAGCAGGATAAGGTCTAAATTCGAGTCGACTCACTACCCGGTATGTTCATACCGGGTTTCTTTAATAAACCACAGAACCGGCAGGCTGAAAGTTAAAGTACTGACGGGCATTGTAGTAGCAGATATCCTGCACCACTTTCCCAATCCATTCCATATCATTCGGCAATTCCCCGTTTGTGATTTCTTCCCCAAAAAGATTACAGAGAATACGTCGAAAATACTCGTGCCGCGGATAGGAAAGGAAACTGCGGGAATCCGTCAACATGCCTACGAATCGGCTTAGCAGACCCATATTGGAAAGGGCATTGATCTGGCGGATCATGCCGTCTTTCTGATCCAGAAACCACCAGGCAGAGCCAAACTGGACCTTACCGGCAATGGAGCCGTCGTTAAAATTCCCGGCCATGGTTGCAATGAGCTCGTTGTCGGCAGGATTGAGATTATAAAGGATAGTCCTGGCCAGCTTGTCTTCCTTATCCAGCCGGTCGAGAAAACGGGCAAGAGCACGGCCCTGCGAAAAATCACCGATCGAATCCCAGCCCGTGTCCGGACCCAGCTTCTGCGTCATCCGACTGTTGTTGTTACGCAGCGCACCGAGGTGGAACTGCTGGACCCAGCCTTTTTCCCAATCCCATTCGGCAAAGTGCACCAGCATCGCGGATTTGAACTTCCGGCGTTCCATATCATTTAATTCTTTCCCCGATCTTACCTTGTTAAAAATCGACTCCACCCCCCGGCCGGTGAATTCTTCCACATACATTTCTTCCAGGCCGTGGTCGGAAACGGTGCAACCCATAGAAGCAAAGAAGTCATGGCGGTTTTCCAATGCAAAGAGATAATCATTGAAATTGGAAATGGCGACATTGGCAGATCCCTCCAGTTTCCGGATATACCCATTGAATTTTTCGGGGCTGTCGACATTCATCGCGTTGTCGGGCCGGAAGGCCGGCAGGATGGGAATTTCAAAACCGTCCTGTTTCAGCCGGGCATGGAATTCCAACGTGTCGACAGGATCATCGGTGGTGCAGACCGTGCGCACATTCATCTTCCGTAACAGGTTGCGCACGGAATATTCCTTCGTCTGCAGTTTGGCAGAACAGGTCTCATAAATGTTAGCCGCGGTGCGGCTGCTGACAATATCCTGTATATCGAAATACCGCTGCAGCTCCAAATGCGTCCAATGATACAGCGGGTTGCGTAAGGTATAGGGAACAGTCTCGGCCCACTTCTGGAACTTCTCCCAGTCGGACCGGTCGCCGGTGCAATAACTTTCATCAACGCCATTAGTCCGCATGGCCCTCCATTTGTAATGATCTCCATATAACCAGGCCTGGGTAAGATTTTCGAACTGGTGGTCGGCGGCAATCTGTTGCGGCGGCAGATGACAGTGGTAGTCTATCACCGGCATTTCCTTGGCATATTCATGGTACAGCTGCTGGGCCGCCTTAGTGTTGAGGAGAAAGTCCTCGTCTAAAAAATTTTTCATGACATTTTTTTTATTTAGCCTGTCGTATCAGCCATTGGGTCAGATCTCTCGCGGCATTAAAGTTCTCAAAATCCGCCGGAAGTTTTCTTCCGTCTGTATATTCATTATAAAACCAGGGATCGCCCACCGCAAATACGGTACCCTTCCCTACTTTGGCAACGGCCATGATCACATTTCCGTTGTCGGCAAAATGCGGTCTGGCCGGTCCATCGAGCTTTAGAGTACTCAGTTCTTTTATGTAAATTTTCTTAGTTGCCGGGAATATATCATCATGCACTGTCATGGTAAAAGCGCCCATTTCAAATTGGCTGCCCGTTACCTTGTGATAGTCATCGAAGTTGAAATGTATGCCGAATTTATCAGCCAGATTGTTAAAATGGGTGAATTCCATGTTAGCGGAATCGTTGCCCAGCAAGACCAGCACGCCGCCGGCCTTGACCCAGCTTTCGATCTCAGCGACGTCCTTCGACTGGATAAAATTGGGCGCTGGTGACTCTTTTTCGTTGTCGGGGTCCACGATGATATAAACAGAAGCCTTTTTCAGATTTGCGGCCGTCGGCGCCACAGCCAAAGAATCGGTGACCATCCCATACTGACGGAAAAGATGCCCCCAAAGCGAATATCCATTATTATCCATTCCCCCCCAGATATAGTGGAACCGCTGATTAACACCGGTAATATCCTTATGAAACTCATTGTTGAAATAATAATCCAGCAAAACAGTCCTGCCTTTGCCCAGCTCCCGGTCGGCCAGTACATCCATCTCACTTGCAGCCAATAAAAACGCGCCCAGCTCTTCCAGGTTCGTCTGTCCATCCTCGTCGGCAGACAGCGCCTTCTTTTCAATTCCCGAATACCCTTTTTTAGCCGTTTCCAAAAAAGATACCGGCAGATAACCCAGTCGCACACCCTTAGCCAGGGTATACACGAACAGGGAACTGGCCGCCGGATCCAGGACCTTCACGCCATCCTTTGCATATCGCCTCAAAATAGCCAACAAGGTGTCACGACCCGCATATTCCACCGGATATAACTCCAAAACATCTACCAGCGCCATCCCATACCGACCCCAGGCTTGAGCCCGGTCACCCCATCCACGATAAGACGAACCCTTTTTGCCATCACGGACACGCCGTTCGACAGCAACGAATTGTTTCGTGATGTCTGTAAAAACCGGATTCTCATGAAATAATGCCGCATATTCTGCAAAAAAAGGCAGTCCCAAATAATGCCGTCCTGGCCCTCCATAAAGTCCCTTTGCCCCTCCCTCCCGACGCAGCCGTCCCGCCGCCTTATAATATTTTTCCTGACCCGTAACTTTGTAAAGCATCAAAAGCACACGGCCACAAAGCACCTCACCGGGATCATATTCGTCCGGCTTATATCCACGGATATTTCCCTCCTTGTCGACGAGCCGGTCCACCTGGTGCTGTATGTATTTAAAATAACGGGCATCCCCTGTGTTGAGCCAGATTCCTTCCAGGCCCTTCCAGGTTATACCCTGCTCATAAGTCCAACGCGCGGTAGCAGAATCATCGGTGTCGGGCCACAGCCGCATAACCATAGCCGCAAGCCGCATAGAAGACGCCGGTGAATCAGCAGCAATAGAATTGACAACGCCGGCAACGCGACCAGGATGCTTATAAGCAGCCGCGCTGATAATAATGGGTTCATCGGCCGCAGATACCGCAGCCCCCGTACCAGCCGTATCGACGTCACCTGCACATGGCGCGGCATTTTGAGCGTATGTAGTAAAGCTCACAATAAGGCAAGTCAAACCGAATAAATGTTTCATATTTTTGGCAAATTCTAAACCACAATATCAGAAAGAGTAACGGTCCGGCAGCGTTTATTTACGCAAACGTTACCGGAGAACCATCTCCCGCCACAGCCCCCTCCAATCCGGCATCCAACCTTACCGGAACGGCACGATCTTTTTCTCCTTGCGGCTCTCATAAGCTTTTTCGATAACACGGATGATAAGGGCGCCCTGCTCGGCAGTGACAGGCAGCGGCTTGTCATGGCGGATCGCTTCATAAACGCCTCTGAAATAATCTCCGTAGTCCCCCTTTTCAGTAGGAACCCGTTCCCGGATGACCTTCCCGTCCTTTTCCGTGTGCAGCAGCCCCTGTTCGCCGTCCGGCTCAATACCCCAGTCCGACCCCTCCGGTGTTTCGCCGGCTAACAACCGTTTTTCCTGGACATCCGTCCTGGACTTGATAAAAGTGCCCAGGTGCCCGTTTATACTGTAGGAGGGCAGCGGCTCACGAACCAGGTAGCTGGACTTGATGCGGACCCGCAGCCCCGGATAGAAAAGCAACACTTCCATATAATCATCGACCAGGGAATTGTCCCGGATAATAAAGAGATCGGCAAAAACGGCCTCAGGCTCTCCCCATAGCTGGAGGGCCTGGTCGATAAGATGGGCCCCCAGGTCATAAAGCAGCCCTCTGCCGGGACCAGGCGTCTCCTTGTGTACTTTGGGGCTTAATGTCGGCGTATAACGGTCATAGTGCATCTCCGCTTCGACTATTTTACCCAATACTCCTGAATCAACAACCTTTTTAACAGTACGGTAATCACTGTCAAAGCGACGGCTCTGGTAAGAAGAAAGCTTTTTGCCCTTTTTCCCTGCCAGATCGATCAGCTCATAAGCCTCCTTTTCGGTCACCGTAAAAGGTTTTTCCACGATGACATGCTTGTCTGCCAGAAGGGCCTGCTTCGCATAGTCGTAGTGGGTATAGTTTGGCGTATTGACAATGACCAGTTCGACAGCCGGATCAGCCAGTAATTCTTCCAACGAACGACAGGTCCGGACACCGGGATACAGTTCTTCGGCAAGATTCTTGCTTCTTTCCCACACCGAATAAAACTCAAACTCCGGCAGCACATGCAAAAAAGGCGCATGAAAAACTCGGCCCGACATACCAAACGAACAAACAGCTGTCTTAACAGGTATCATAACATTTTATTTTATTTCCATAACTTTTTTACTTCCATAACCCGCGATCGGACCAAAATTAAAGACTCATCGGATAGTCCACGCACAAATATACCTTCTTCAGCTCCATCACAGACAATATTGGATAGTTACTGCTAACTCCTTTTCAACTCGAACCGCTTTTCGCTGGCAGAAGGGAAATAATTTATTTTATCCCCAATAATTGCCTTGTTTTGTACAAAATCATCAAAAATAGAAGACTAAAATCGCCTTTTAGATATGAACACCGGCAAAATCATCGCAGAACTGAGGGATAAGAAAGCCATGAGCCAGGCCGATTTAGCCGATAAAAGTGGCGTGTCGCGCGTCATGATCGGCAAATACGAACGGGGAGAAGCGGCGCCTTCTATCGATGCTGCGAAAAAGATTGCCGATGCCCTCGAAGTATCTTTAGACCACCTGGTGGGGGAAGGCATCTACTATGGCTTTGATAAAAAAACCCTGCAGCGCTTTAAAGACCTTGAGCATCTCGAAGAGGACAAGAAAAAACGCTCTTCGACCTCATTGATACATATATCCGGGATGCAAAGACCCGTAAAGCCTACGCTCATTAAATATCGATTATCATGGAACAGCTGATCTTAAATATCAAGAACAAAAGCAAAATCCCCTTTCTTAAGGAACTGCTCAAACGAATGGAGTTTGTGGAAGTCGTCGAGCCCAAAAAGCTCTCCACCAAAGAGAAAAAAATTCTCTCTGACCTCGATGAAGCCGTCGACTTTGTGAACAAGTATAAAAAAGGAAAAACAAAGGCTAAATCCCTCAATCAACTCCTGGATGAGCTTTAGCATCATTCCTACCCCGCCCTTTGAACGGGGAAAATCCTGCAGCAAATGTGCGCACACCCTTCCAGGCACCGTCAGTTATGAACAGACACTGTCCAACGTTCCGGATGAAGCGAAAATGGTACATTAACCGAAGCGAAAATGGTGCATTAACTATAAATAGACCCTTCCCTAAGACGCAGCGGTTGCCCATTGCGGCCGGAAAAATGACTGCGTATCTCCGCAAGGATGGAAAGCGCGATCTCTTCCGGAGTAGCAGCCCCGATGTCGAGACCCGCAGGGGCATAAATACGCCGAAGATCCCCTTCACTAAGCAGTAGCCCCTCTGCAGCAAGGGCATCGAAAATTTTATCGGCCCGTTTTCGCGGACCCAACAGTCCAATATAGGAAGCCGCCGAAGGCAGCACCTTCTGAAGATTAAGCCGATCAGCGCGATAGTCGTGAGACATCAATAGAACAGCCGTATACGCATCGATGGATGGAAGGCCAGGAGCTTTGTTATCCATCACGGTGGTAGCCGCAGCTATGAGCGACCGGTCCGCCCGGGACGTATTGAGGACTATCGTTGAGTCCCAGCCAAGTTCCCTGGATTGCTGTAATAAAGTCCGGATATCATAGTTGCCGCCATACGCCACCAAATGAATGGCGGGGAGCATCACCTCAATAAATATTTTAATGTCGCCATAGACAACCGGCCGAGAAGTCCGGTCGGTCAGGCATAACCGTATGTCAGCCTCCAGCTGCGCAAGCATCCCTCCAAACATCCCTGCGGGCAGCAACCCATCCAGCGCACCGCCAACCCGTACTTCCGCGCTCCCCACCGGCGCCCCCGGCATCCCCATAACCGTCCGCCCCAAAAACTGCGGGTCCGGCGCCCCCGTAACAGTCAATACGATTTCCGGTTGCCGGATGGCCGTCAAACCAGCCAGAATACGCACCGGATTAGTCTCATCCCCCGGCCGCAACGGCGTAAACAGCACATCGATAATCCCCTGGCATCCAAGCCCTACCCCTATCTGATAATCGTCATCCTGTGTCGTATCATAAGTAATCACCGAGCTCCGGTTCAACCCGATCCCCTTCTGGGCCCGGCGAAGCGCATCCCCCTCCAGGCAACCGCCGCTAATACCCCCCAGGTAAGTTCCATCATCCAGGACCAGCATACGGGCTCCCGCCCGTCGATAAGAGGAACCTTCCACCCGGACAACAGTGGCCAAAGCCGCCTGGGTCTGGGTAAAGTCAATACTATTATAAGCCTGGACGATGGTTCTGATCTCTTTCATGTCTACCCCGGAAAATATCGCAATTTACGACCCGCCGCGGAAAACACCATATGCAATTCCACCGGCGGGTCAGCCGGTCTTAATCCCAATCCTTCAATAACCGGCGCAAAATGATAATCTCCCCCGTATGGTACCTGGTATGATCGGCGATAAGCAGGGCCTCCCGGAAAAGAGATTGCCCGTCCCCATGCGGAAAAGGAGCATAAAGCCCTTCCCCCGCCTCGTGCAGCAGCCCGATAAAGGTTTCGCGGTCGGCAACCACCAGCCCTACCGACTTTTTTAGATCCCCGGGATGAACAGGAGCTTTTTCTTTGGGCCAGTATCCATCGGGCCATTTTGGACTTACATGGCGTGGATCCCGGGAAAACTCCAGGATATCCCATTGCGTAATGCGAATATGCTCAACCAATTGCCATATACTGTATGGCAGCCCTTGCGGAACCACCCCACCCAGGTCCTGCCGGATATCTTTCACGGCTTCGTCGAAGCTAGCATGGGCATTGCCCCCTTTAATTAGCTCTTCAAGTTCTTTTATGATAAAAGACGTATGGCCGCCTTTTGTGGCTGATGAATTTTTCATGCAGAAGCTGCGGCAAAATTGATACCAGGTACGAGCAAAAATCCCAAAAATGAACCCGCAACCCAGACTGGTCGGGCCGGGCATGATTATGGTATAATTAAATAAAAGCCACCATTATGAAAAAGCACAGTCTAACAAAACAAAAAGAAATTACAGAAGATAAACCCACAAAAGCCGAATTTTATCATAGATCCACCACCCAGGCCGGGTCCAATTTCGGGCAGGGGTCCCTACAACTGGGGAAAGAGAGCAACAGGCAAGGCAGCGAGTCCAACAGCGGTTCCGATTACGGCAATGAAAAAAAATGGAATAACGAAGCCCTTAGAAGAAAAGACATGTCTAAAAACCGACAATGAGAAAAAAGATCCTGGTAGCAGAGGACGATCTTTCCTTACAGGAAATATTTGTTTTGTTGCTGGGCAAAAAAGGCTACGAAGTGGAAATGATCTTCCAGGGCAATGTTCTCCGGGATTATAGTCAATTAAACGGCGATCTGTTCCTGCTGGATCTGCATTTGTCGGGCTACAGCGGAGCAGACATATGCCGCCAGCTTAAAATACAGGAAAGCACCTGCCGGACGCCGGTGATCATGATCTCGGCTAATCCCAACATCCACATTCTGGCGGAAAAGGCCGGCGCCGATGCCTCTATAGAAAAGCCTTTTGATTCACAGCAGCTCTTACAATTGATCGCTTTTCACCTGAATAAAAACACGGATATTGCAGCAGCTGAGTCGGCGTAAATTTTCCATCGCGGACGCAGGACCATTTTGGTTTTACATTACCTTTAGTATTTAAACTATGTTTAATGAGAAACGGTCCTGGCCCAAAAAACAAACCAATCAAGAAAAAGAAAGCCAGCCTCCCCATGCCGGAAAACCCGGCATCTCAAAGTCCGTCTCAAACCCCATCCCAAGCTGCCTCCCAAACCCCCTCTCAAACTTCCTTTCCATTGGTAGCCATCGGCGCTTCCGCCGGCGGGCTGGAAGCCATCCTGTCCATGCTGGAATTCCTTCCGGCGGAGACCGGGGCCGCTTTCGTGGTGCTTCAGCATTTGTCGCCGAATCATGAAAGCATACTGCCGGAGCTGCTCGAGCGGAAATCGAAGATGCCGGTTTACAAAGTAGAGGATGGCATGCCGGTGCAGATCGACAAGGTCTATGTGATCCCCCCCAATACTTACCTGGGTCTTTCCGGGAATCAATTTTCCCTGCTGCCACGTGGAAAGGCGGATGAAACCTTCCATGTAATCGATGAGTTCTTTACTTCCATGGCGCCTATCTATATGAATAAAGCCATCGCGGTCATCCTTTCCGGAACCGCCACAGACGGAACAGCCGGCGTAAGGGTCATCAAAGCGGAGGGAGGTATTACATTCGCCCAGGACGACTCAGCGAAGTTTAGGGGAATGCCGCACAACGCAATTGACTCGGGTTATATCGATTTTGTACTGCCCCCCGAACAGATCAGCACAGAGATCCTGTCCATCATCAATGGAATGTATCGCAACGAGCTGCGGGTGGAAAATATCGAGAAAAAGGAAGACGAGCTGCGAAAGATACACCTGCTGCTGCTAAAGAAACACGACGTGGATTTTTCCCTCTACAAGCAAACCACCATTATCCGGCGGATCATCCGGCGAATATCTCTCAACAGGCTGCAGAACCTGGATCAATACATTAAATTATTATACAAGGAAAGCCGGGAAGCCGACCTCTTATACCGGGACCTGCTGATCAATGTCACCAGCTTTTTCCGGGAGCCCGCCTTATATAAGGCGTTAATAAAGAAGATATTTCCAGCCTTGCTGAAAGACAAAAGGGCCAATGACCCGATCCGGATCTGGATCCCGGCCTGCGCCACCGGCGAAGAACCCTATTCCATTGCCATTTGTTTTTTTGAATACCTGAAGGACAAGGCGATCAACACGCCTATCCAGATCTTTTCGACAGACCTTAGTGAAACGGCGATCAATAAGGCCAGGACCGGCATCTACGGAAAGAATACGCTGGTCAACGTTTCGGCCCAACGCCTGGGAAAATTCTTTGTCAAGATCGACGGCAATTACCAGATCATCAAACCCATCCGCGATATCTGCATTTTTGCCACACACAACCTGCTCAAAGACCCGCCTTTCTCCCGGATGGATATGATCAGCTGCCAGAATGTGCTGATCTATATGGAACAGCCGGCGCAGAAAAAGATCATGCAGGCATTTAACTACGCCTTAAAGCCAGCCAGGTACCTGGTGCTGGGCAAGTCAGAAACGATCGGCAGCTCAACCGATCTTTTCGACCAGGTGGACAAGGACCTGCGCATATACTCCAAAAAAATGGCTCCGGCCAATATGCATTTCGACTTCTCCATGCGAAGCCAACCCAATAAACCGGACAACGGCGGCAAAGATGAAAGAGTCTTTATCCCCCCGGCATTGAAAGAGGTCGATATCGAGAAGGAAGCCGAAAAGCTGATGCTTTCACTGTATATGCCGGCGTCGATACTGGTCAATAAAGACCTGCAGATACTCCGGTTCTATGGTGCCACCTTTCCTTATTTACAGCCGGCATCGGGAAAGGCAAGCCTGCACCTCCTGAAAATGATCCGGGACGAGCTGATCTTCGAGCTGCGCAGCCTGATCAGGCAGGTGAAAAAAGAAGGTAAGGCCGCCCGCAAGGAAAAGGTGCTGCTTTCCGACAACGGCCAGTTGAGGGATATTACGCTGGAAGTACAGCCGGTGAAGTCATCCTCCGACCCTTTCCTGCTGATCGTATTCCAGCCGGCCCTCATACAGCCTCCGGCGGTCAAGGCCAAACAGCCTCCGGGCTACCGCCAGGATGAAAAGGACCGCCGCCTGCAAGGTCTGGAAAAAGAGTTGCGGGATGCACGGGACCATGTTAAATCCATTACGGAAGACTTCGAAGCCACACGCGAAGAATTGCAGTCGGCCAATGAAGAAGTGCTTTCTTCCAACGAAGAGCTGCAAAGCATCAACGAAGAGCTGGAGACTTCCAAAGAAGAATTGCAGTCCACCAATGAGGAGCTGATCACCATCAACGAAGAGCTGCAGCTGCGTAACACTGAGCTGAAAGAATCGGTGGATTATTCCAAAGCCATCATTGAGACCATCCGGGAGCCCTTGATGGTGCTGAATACCGACCTGCGTATTTTAACGGTCAACCAGGCTTTTTATACCACCTTCCGGCTGGGTCAGGATGAGCTGGAAGGCAATTTTCTCTACGAAGTGGGCAACGGCATGTTCGACCTGCCGGAACTGCGCACACAGCTGAAAAAAATGATGAGCCGCAATACCTGGTTCCAGGATTTCGAAATAGAACATACGTTTATGGTCATCGGTAATAAAAAATTATTGATAAATGCTACCAGGATGGCCGGGGAAGCCGGCAAAAAGGCACGCATCCTGGTGGCGATGGAAGATATCACCGAGGGACATACCGCTAAAAAAGCATTGTATGCCAGCGAAGAGCGGTTCCGCCTCGTCAGCGAAAGCGGGTTCATCAATATCGCATTCTTTTCTACCGATGGCGCCTTCATCGATGCCAACGATGCCTTTCTCCGGCTGACGGGTTATAGCCGGGCCGACCTGCAGGCTGGTTCCCTACGCTGGGACAAGCTGACACCGGAAGAATGGATGGAAGATACCAGGGCACAGATGACGAATTTCCAAAAGACGGGTACTATGGGGCCCTATGAGAAAGAATATGTCCGGAAGGACGGAAGCCGGTTCTGGGCGATGGTCGTGGGTACTGAACTGGAAAATGGCGTAGGTGTCGAATTCGTCATTGATGTCAGCGAGCGCAAAACAAAACAGATAAATGCAGCTTTTCTGACGGCCGTCGACGTCCGGCTGGCAAAGCTGAAGAAGCCGGAAGCGCTCAGACAGCTGGTAGCAGAAGACCTGGCTGAATTCACCGGTATTTCCCGTTCTGTGCTTTCCGATATCGATGCCTCCGGCGACCGGCTCACTGTCAATTATGACACGCAGAAAGGAGGGAAAAGCCTGGTAGGCAGCTATCCCCTATCCGCATGGTTCGACCCGGCAGCGCTGCAGCATCGATCCGGCGATAAAATCATCGCTATTTCGGATATCGCCGCCGATCCGCTGGTTTCGGCTTCGCGGCAGAAATTTGAAAAGGCGGGCGTTGGATCCTTGTTAACTTCCGTATTTTCCAATAACGGAAAGTGCAGGTCCCTGCTAAGCCTTTGTCGCGAGAAACCGTATGAATGGAAGGAAGAGGAAAAGGAATTACTGCTGGAGACGGCTTCGCGTTTATGGACGCGCCTGGAACGCGCCAATGCAGAAGACAGGCTGCAGGAAAGCGAGGATGAGCGTAAAGCCGCACAGTCCAGCCTGGACGTGGCCCTCGAAGCCGTTCAGATGGGCCTTTGGGACCTCGACCTGGATACCCTGGTCTTCAAAAGGAATCCCCGGTTTGACCAGCTACTCGGTTATGATACGTCCGAAATCAAATGGGATCCTGGTAAGGCACAGCAATATTTAATAGAAGAAGATAAACCGGCTTTTGCCGCCGCCTTCCAAAAAATGCAGGAAGATGGCCTGTTTCACTTTGAAGGGCGGGTTTCAACCCACAATGGCGACACCCGCTGGATAAAGATCCTTGGCAAGGTATTCACTGAAAATGAAGAAAAAACCCGCCGGTCGGCAGGAGTAATTCTCGACATCACCGACCAGAAATCCATCGAAAAACAAAAAGACGAGTTCATCAGCGTCGCCAGCCACGAGCTGAAAACGCCCGTCACGAGCATCCGGGCCTATGCAGATATCCTGCTGGATAATTTCAGGGAGTCGGGAGATACCGAGTCCGCCGGCTTACTGGATAAGCTAAAAGGACAGACGGACAGACTGACGACCCTGATCCGCGACCTCCTGGACGTAACCCGCATAACCGAAGGACATATCCAGTGGCGAAAAACCGCTTTTGATATGAATGGTCTGATCCTTGCGACCACTGAAGAAATGCAGCGGACCTCACCCAACCACCAGCTGATAACACAATTGCAGCCCGGCGAGCTTCCTGTCCGGGCTGACAGGGATAGGATGGGCCAGGTGCTGGCCAACCTGATCTCGAATGCCGTGAAATATTCCCCCGATGCCGACAAAGTGGTTATTTCTTCTTTAAAGGACGAATCGACGCTGAAAATAGCCGTGCAGGATTCCGGCATAGGCATGTCGGCCGAAACGCAGAAAAAAGTTTTCGAACGTTTCTACCGGGCCCAGGACCCGGTGATCAAGTCTTATCCGGGCATGGGATTGGGACTGTATATTTCAGCCGAGATCATCAAACAACATGGCGGAAACATCCAGCTGGACAGCGAACCCGGCAAGGGTACCGTGTTCACTGTCAGCCTGCCGGCCGACCTATAAAAGAAGAGTATGCTCGAAAAAAACGATTTTATCATCATCATTGGCGCCTCAGCGGGTGGATTAAGCGCAACGGCCAGGTTATTGTCATTATTAGACCCGGATATCCCGGCTGCAATATGCGTCGTACTGCACCTGCCTGAGAACTCGGAAGGCGCAATTTTCCTGGCCAGGCTGCAAAGAGACAGCGCCCTGCCCTGCAAAATGGCATCCGATCAGCTTCCCCTGGAAAATGGACAGGTCTACCTGGCGCCGGCAGGTTACCATATGCTGATAAAAGACGGCGAGATTGCGCTTGGCAACGGGCCCGCAGAAGGCCGCTGGCGACCTTCCATTAATGCCAGCCTGCGCTCTGCCGCCGTGGCCTGGAATTCCCACAGCATCGGCATCGTGCTCACGGGAATGCTGGACGACGGCGCGGTTGGCATGGACGCCATACGGCGCTGCGGTGGATTTACCATCGTACAGGACCCCAAAGAAGCCGACTACCCCAATATGCCGTTGGCAGTATTGCATAAAATGGAGGTCAACCGCTGTATACCCCTATCTTCCATCCCGGCCGCCATAGAAGAGCATCTCCTTTCCAATCCACGCCCCTCCCCCGTCCCGGAAGACATCCGGCTCGAAAACAGGATAACGAGTTGCTGCAGGGACAGGAACACGCCATAGAATCCACCCTCTGGGTGGCATTACGGACCATGGAAGAAAAGCGTAACCTCCTGCAAAAAATTGCGAAAAAAGAATCCCAGGAGGGATTGAATATTTTGTCGGAAGGCCACTTCAAACGCGTAGACGAGCTGCACCGCCATATAGACCGGCTGAAACAGCTAGATCTTTACAGGGAAGAGAACAGAGGCAGAATGACGGTGAAAACCGATCCCTTCCCCTTTTCGCTTTTTACAAGGATCGTACCACCGTGCCGCCGCACGATCTCAGACGCAATATAAAGACCGAGGCCAAGACCGGGAAGCCGCATCGACCCAGGATCATCCGCACGGTAGAAACGGTCGAATATCTTCTGCATCGTATCCGCCGACATACCAATACCATAGTCTTGTATGGTCAGGCGAATGGCCTCCTTTTCCTTAAAGCTGTCCAGATTGATCTGCCCGGCGCCGGCTGAATATTTTATCGCATTGGAAAGCAGGTTGACCAGCACCTGCCCCATCCTGTCCCGGTCTCCAAATATAGCCGGCACAGGAGCCAGCTCGCTAATGCTTATCCGGATGGTCGTCGTCAGCTGCATTTCTTCTACTATCTCCCGGATAAGGACATTGATATCGAAATAATCTTTTTTCAGGCTGATCTGACCCTGTGTGATCTTTGTTATGTCCAGCAGGTCCTTGGCCAGGTGGGCAAGACGCGTGACCTGGCCGTTCAGGCGGCTGACAAGGTGCGCCGAACGCTGATCGTTGGATTCCAGGAAATTATTGTAAAGGATCTGCGTATAAGCCTGGATGCTCGTGGCCGGCGTCTTCAGCTCATGGCTGGCGATGCCGATAAACTCGTCCTTGAATCGTTCGGCCATTTTCTGGTCGGTGACATCCGTCATGACCAGGAGTATCCCCGCCCGCCGGCCATTATGCTCCTGCATCCGGGATGCATTTAAAGACAATATCCTATCCCCTATTCCGGGAAATAGATGATGGAGCTCAAAATCCAGGGAACCAGTCTTTTTTACAAGCATCTGCTGCAGTCGCCCCCGAAGGGCTTCGATATCTAAGATCCCTTCCCCTGCCGTATACAGGTAATGCCCCTGCGCTTCTTCCGGGTCGAGACCGAAATAGGAATAGAAAGCATTGTTTGCCGTCCGGATACGCAGGTCATTTTGCAGGATAACCAGTGGCTGCCGGATGGCAGCGACGATGGAATGCGCATATTCGAAGGATGTTTCCAGCGCTTTGTTACGGGTGTACAGGTCGACATTCACCGCACTAAGCTCGTGGTTATGAGCTTCCAGCTCCTGTTTGGCCGTTTCCAGCGCTTCGTTCACACTTTGCAGCTCTTCATTGGAAGACATCAATTCTTCCTGCGCCGCCTGCAGCTCCTCCCGCATTTTTGCAGCCTCCTCACCCGTCACCAGCATCTGCTGTTTTATTTCACCGAGCTTTTTTTCGAGCGCCTGTATTTTACGGTCTTTGCTGTCACTTCCCTCAGCCGCCCGCAACGACACCCCGCCTCCCTCACCCGCCCGCCCGAACGCCTCGCTCCCCCATACCAGTCCCGCTTCGCGGAAGATCAGCAGCCGCCAGTTCATGGACCTCAGCGGTATGAGCTCGGCGCTTATTTCACGGGTGCCATCGGCATCGGACATCCAGATACCATCTGCCCGGACAGCTTGCTTTTCGTAAGCAAGCCGCTCGAAAAGACGATTGACCTCAAAGATGATGCTGTCGTTGATCAGTTGAAGGATGTGAAGGCTGGGTCTGCCGGATGAAGCCCTAAGATAAGACGACGTATCGCCATAAAACCGGACCACCCGGAAGCGATCGTCCACGAGTATCGCAGCCGGCGAAACAGAATTTAACAGCAGGCCGGCAGCTTCCCGCTCACCATCCGGGTTCTGCCGTAAAATGGCCGGCAGCGCATAACCGGCTGGCCCTTCTTTGCAGCTGTACACACCGGGGGCTTCGGCATAAGAGACGAATAGCTCAGGCGGCCACCAGGCAGAAGCGCCCAGCAGCAGGTACCCTGAAGGATTCAGGGCATAATGAAAGGCCCTGAAAACCTTGTCCAGATGATCCTGGTAAAGGTCTATCAAAACATTCCCGCCTACAATGACGTCCACATGAGAGAAGGGCGGGTCTTTCAATAAATTATGCGTAGCGAAAACGCACATTTTCAGGATGGACGCCGTTACCTGGTACCCTTCTTCCCCTTTTGTAAAATATTTTCGGAGCCTGCGCGGAGAAACATTACCCAGGGCCGCTGTTTCATAAAAACCGGCCCGGGCCCTTTCAATGGCCGCCCCGTTCAGATCGGTAGCAAATATCTGGACAGGCAGGTCAATATTATTTTCCTTAAAATACTCCGTTATGCTTATGGCAACCGAACAAGCTTCTTCCCCGCCCGAACACCGCGGTATCCAGATGCGGAGGGGATGTGTTTTAGCCCGCTTGCTCATCAGGCGGGGCAACGCCTCTTTTACCAGCATCCTGTTATTCTCCGGGTCAAAGAAAATACTGGATAGACCGGTAACCAAATCCTGGTACAGTTGCGCGACCTCACCTGCATTATCCTCCAGGAAGTCAGCATATATTTCCAGGTCATCCGTGCCATAAATGGCCATTCGTCGCCCGACCCTGTGCAGAACCGCCGTCTGTTTATAGCGCGAAAAATCAAACCCGTGCCTGTTGAGCAGCAACAAATAGATCCTGCTCAGGTGCTCTTTTTGCTTTTCTATGAGCCGGATGTCTTTTTCAGGTTTGTGCAGGTATTCCTCCAGCTCGGCCAGCCGGTAGGCTAAACCGGCCTGAGGCAGGATAAAATCCATATACTTGGCCATTTCAACAGGAATCACCGGCTCCTGGAAAAAAGCTCCTTCTTTCTGCAGAAAGGTAAACCCTCCTTCCGCTTTGATCACCCGCAGCCCTGCCAATATATCGGAGGTTAAACCCGGGAACAGGATAACTATAGCCTGCCGTCCGCAGGCATAAGCAAGATTAGCCAGTAAAAGATCTAGGGTATCGTCATCCTTCCGCCGCATAAACCGGGACGACACAGTAAGCGTTCCTTTAACGATATTGATGTTGACGGGCGGAGGCACGATATATACCTGGTCTTTCTCCAGTACCAGGTTATCTTTCACCACATTAACCGTCATTTTTGTCTTTTCCCGGAGCACACCGGTCAACAGGCTTTTATCAGGATGTCCTTCCACGACATCCATATCAGACACGCGCTCCACTATAATATAAGCCATGCCCAGGGAAGGGGATAGATAGTGGAATAGACGTCCTATAGCCAAATGGTTCTCGGGCGGAGTGATGATAAGGACTACCGGAAAAGGCTGCTCGTCTTTACGTTGCCGTTTTTCCTGTACATGGGCAACCGGCGGCTTGCCGCCAATGGAATGGGTAAAACTTCTCACAATAGTTTTAATTTAAGGGTAAATACGAAATCTTCATGGGAAGGAGAAAGTATCAATTCCGCATTAAACCATGTATTTGTCTGGCTGATTGTAGGAAGGGTCTATCAAACCGTACAGCAATATAGGCTAAAATTTAAAAAAAATCAATAGTTCGGTTGAATTTAATTCATTGTGCCGAACAGCATCCTGCAGCCTGCTCATTGCTGAAAACAGGCCGGATCAGGGAAAGAAACTAACGGAGATCATTATGCCTTTATCGAAAGCGAACCGGCGGCACGCAATGGCAGCGCCTGCAGCAGGTCTTCCATTTCCATCAGCACTTCGTCTATCCGTGGACGCGTGGTCCAGTCGATGGTACGGTGCAGCCGGCGATCCAGCGGGCCCCAGCGATGAGGTTCGCCGTCCATGCTGATGATAACAGAAGGCGTACCCAGAGCCGCAGCTATATGTGAGACGCCCGTACAATTGGAAACCAGCAGGGACGAATTCCGAAGCAACACGCCCATGGCGCCCATGGTAGTCATCCCGGTGACATCGACCGCCGGATGATGCAGGTTCTTTATCACTTCCCGGGTGATGCCTGTTTCGTCTGCCGTACCGGTAATGACAATATCCAGCCCCTTTTCCGCACAATGGTCGGCCAGCAGCGCAAAATAATCAGGCGGCCACTGACGCCAGGCGCCGCGCGAACCGGGATGAATGCATACATAACGGCCTGGATACAACGACAGCTGCAAAGCCTCGAACTCCTGCTGATCCCGGGTGGTCAATGGAAATTCAAGCTCGTTGCCCGCCAGCGGTATGCCCAGATGCGCCATCAGCGTTTGATGACGTTTGATCTCATGAACGCGTTCCGGATATTCGACAAACAAGGGTGAGTCTACGTGACTGTCCTTATTATGGAACCCCGCCAGTTTCATGGCCCCGAACTGCTGCAGCAACCGGTTCACGATAGTGCCATTACCCTGCATTTGTAATAAAAGGTCGAATCGTTCGGCCAGCATCTCTTCCAGAAAAATACCAAATGCCTGGCTGTCAAAGTCCTGTTCGGGAAGACCGGGATAACCGGGAAAATGAATGAACCGGTCGAAATAACGCCTGAACCGCTGCACAAAATCACCCGCCCATGGCAGGCTTAGCAACGTGATCTCAGCATCCGGGTAAGCCTGGCGAAGAGCCCGGATGGCAGGAATGGTATTGAGCAGATCGCCCAGCTGTAAAGCGCGAAAGATCGCTACCTTCTGGATACTGGCCGGAGACCAGGTCGGATCATGAACAAAAGGATGCTGGTTCATAAAAAAAAAGTTTTAAAGCGGATAGCCCCATAAAGCGTCCAGTATACAGACAAAAAAGGGATCAGCATGGAAGTAAAAAACATTTCGAGGATATGGGAAAAAGAAAGGGAAGTCCCTTTCAGCCTTTTTGCCGTAAAACGCAGGATCATCAGCAGCCAGCCGGCGCCTGTTATGGCCGCAACCAACCCATGTGCCGTCGCCAGCGCCACCAGCGTTGCAAGCAGCAAAAAGATCATGTAGTAATAATTCCAAAAAGGCTGGCGGTATATCTTACGGCGGAACAAAACAGGATGTTTCTTATACAGCAGTGCATTGAACAGGCTTTTCTTCTGCTCCTTCAGGCTGACGCCCCAGAAAGCCGGGCGGACAGGATGGGTGACCCGGGCCGCAGGTACATTGATAATAGGTATCTTTTGCTCAAGCAGTTTGAATTCCAGGTCGCTGTCCTCACGCCAGGCCATGGTGAACGATTCATCAAACCCGCCGATGGCGCGCAGGGTAACCGGGGTGCAGGCGCAATTAGCCGTGACAAATTCGGCCCTCTCCAGCCCCGCCGTATTCTTTTCATAGTCCGTCGGCCTTTGAGGACAAGGCGCCGAGAGAGGTCCCCGGAAAGCCAGCAGCTCCCCGAAGATCCAGCCCAGCCGATTTTGCCCTTTATAACTTTCATAGGCCGCCCAATAAGCGCTGACCCATTGTTCCGATGGAATGCAATCGTCATCCGTAAAAAGGATCAGCTTGCCGCGGGCTTTTTGCCAGCCCGCATTCCGCACAGCGGCAGGTCCCTTTTTCACCGGCAGCAGATACAGCTCGAAAGCCGGCCCCGGTCCTTTCGAACCTTCCATCATAAACACCGTATCCGGGTCGGGCCCGTCAGTGACGACAATAACTTCAAACCGGGAAAAAGGAAAGTCCTGTTTCCACAAGCCCTCCAAACACCGGAAAAGATAGTCCGGCCTTTTGAAGGTTGGTATAACTATCGATACATCTATTGCCACTGTTTCTCTAATAGAAATGAGTTGATGACCAGCGCATCAAAGGGTGATGTCCAAAAACACTCTATCGCATCCCTCGGCGTGCATACAATAGGCTCACTTCTCGTATTAAAAGAAGTGTTCACCAGCACAGGCACCCCCGTCAGCTTTTTAAACTCTTGTAAGAGATCGTAATAGGCAGCATGTTGATCGCGGTTGACCGTTTGTATCCTGGCTGTGCCATCGACATGCCGCACCGCCGGTATCTTCTCCGACTTCTCTTCTTTTACCTTGTGCACAAACAACATAAAGGGAGACTGATCCGCATCCTCAAACCAGTCCCCGGCCTCTTCTTCCAGCACCACCGGCGCCACCGGCCGGAAATCCTCCCGGTCCTTTATTTCATTGAGACGGGACTGCATAAAAGGGCTGATCGGCGAAGCGAGAATAGAACGGCTGCCCAACGCCCGGGGACCAAACTCCATCCGGCCCTGGTACCAGCCGATGACCTTGTCCTGTGCCAGTATCGCAGCCGTTTTACCGGCGACATCATCCAGCTTCGTATACGGCACCTTTGTCCATTTCAAAAATTTTTCTATCTCCTCATCTTCAAAAGCCGGCCCCCAATAGGCATGATCCATGCGGAAAAGCCTTTTTTCATCCTTGCGCTGCAAAACATCGACCCAAAGCGCAGCCCCCAGCGCAGTGCCGGCATCTCCCGCAGCCGGCTGCACCCAGATATTCGAAAAAGGACCATTATCCCTGATATACGCATTGAGCACACAGTTGAGCGCTACCCCCCCTGCCAGAGCAAGGTTTTTTTCCCCTGTAGCCAAGTGAAGCCAGTTAACCAGCTTCAATACCGTTTCTTCCAACACCTTCTGCAGGGAATGGGCGATGTCAAAATGATCCTGCGTAAGCGGGCCGTCCTTTACCCTCGCCGGCCCAAACAGATTAACCAGGTCCAACTCATCAATTGTATACTTCCCATCGGAACCAACATGTATAAGAGACCTGAATTTATCCAGGTGTACAGGATGGCCATAAGAAGCCAGGGCCATCACTTTATACTCATCCGAAGAAGGCAGGAAACCGAGATACCCCGTCACGGCTTCATATAGCAATCCCAGTGAATGCGGCATATTTACTTCGGCAATCAGGTCCAGCTTATTCCCCTTGCCCAGATAATAGCTTGTCGTTGCCTGCTCGCCCCGGCCATCGATGGTCATGACGGCAGCGCTGTCAAAAGGAGAAGGCAGAAAGGCGCTGGCGGCATGGGCAATATGATGCCCCACAAAATGCCACTTTTCCGGATGCGCGCCGGCCCCCGCAAAACGCGCCTGCAGGTGATGCGGATAGCCATCCTCCAGCTGCCCCGGTGCATTCACGATAAAAGACAGGAAAAGCGGATCCCACTTCGAATAGATCTGCCCCTCCTTAGTACCCTCCTCCAATAATTTAAATGGATTAAAAGAGTAGGCGATGTGATCGACATCCCTCAGATGAATGCCCGCTACACGAAGACAATAGTCAATCGCATGAAAAGGCAATTCATAAGCGGAAAAAGGTATCGGCCTCTTCCCATGTTTGATATGCGTAAAGCGCTCTTCTTCTGCTGCGGCGAGCAATAGACCGTCGCGGATAATACAGGCGGACGGGTCGTGAAAGGCAGCGTTGATTCCAAGTGTATACATGCCCGCATATCATCAATTCTCAAGCCCCGCCCGAAACGCTTCTGTCAAAGAGACGTTTGTTTCCCTGTATGGACACTGCCAAAAAAACATGTGTAGAAACGTCCACATTGTCCGTTGAAATTAAAGAGAAACGGGCGATGGTATAACTTTTTCTACTCAAGAAGTAAACGATGCGCGTTTTCACCTGGCATATTCATGGTACATATCTCTATTATCTATCAAAGGGAAATTACACCATCTATATCCCCGTGAATGAAAAAAGAGAAGAAGGTTATTACGGAAGAGGAAATACTTTTCCATTCGGCAGCAACGTCATCGAGATCGAAGCCAGTGAGGTGAAGAATCAAACCTTCGACTGCATTCTTTTCCAGACGAATAAGAATTTCCTGGTAGACCAATACGAAATTTTAAGTGAACCGCAGCGGCAGCTGCCCCGCATTTACATAGAGCATGACCCACCGGCAAAACATCCGACCGATACCCCACACCCCATGAATGATCCGGATGTAATGATGGTGCACGTCACCCATTATAATAAGCTGATGTGGTGGAACAGCAGCCGGCTCGTCCGCGTGATAGAACACGGCGTGCCTGAACCGGAATGCCAATACACGGGTGAGCTGAAAAAAGGAATTGTGGTCATCAATCACTTACACCAGCGCGGCAGACTGTTGGGCGCGGATATCTTCGATAAGGTGAGCCGTCAGGTACCGCTGGAATTGATAGGCATGGGGACAGCGGAATATGGCGGGTCGGGAGAAGTCCTTCATCCTGAATTGCCGGCGTATATCCGCCGCTTTCGCTTCTTCTTCAACCCAATACGGTATACCAGCATGGGGCTGGCTGTCTGCGAGGCAATGGCGCTGGGAATGCCGGTCGTCGCCCTGGCGACGACAGAGTATTCAACAGTCCTGCAGGATGGAGTTACCGGATATATTCATACCGATATAGATTATTTAGTGGAAAAGATGAGAAGCCTTCTCGATGACCAGGCCGTTGCATCTGCCCTCGGCGCCGGGGCGAGACGGGTGGCGCAAAAAAAATTCAGTCTCGATCGTTTTACCAGGGAATGGGAGGCTGGTTTCCGGCTGGTTATCAATTCTAACACTTATCAATATGAAGAGAATAGCATTCATCAGTGAACATGCTTCACCCCTGGCGGCGCCCGGCGGAGTCGATAATGGCGGACAGAATGTTTATGTAGCAGAGCTGGCAAAAGAGTTGGCTGAAGGAGGTTATAACGTAGACATTTATACCCGCAGGGAGAATACGGAGCAGCCGGAGTCCGTAGACTGGCTTCCCGGGATAAGGGTCATTCATGTCAAGGCCGGTCCTGCAGTCATCATCGAAAAGGAAAAACTGCTGGGTCATATGGAAGAGTTCAGGGATAATATGCTGCGGTACATCACCCGCAAACGATTGTTTTATGACCTGGTACACGCCCATTTTTTCATGTCCGCCCTGGTGGCTTCCTCGATAAAAAAAACATTACACATCCCTTATGTCGTGACCTTTCATGCCCTGGGCCTCGTGAGAAAGGCCTATCAGCAGGAAGCAGATAAATTTCCGCCGGAAAGATGCCTGATCGAACGGTTCATCGTCCGGGATGCAGACCGGCTTATCGCAGAGTGCCCGCAGGACAGAATAGACCTGATCCGCTATTACGACGCCGAAGCGGATAAAATATCCGTCGTACCCTGCGGCTTCAACCCGGGAGAATTCCAACCCTTCGACCGCAGCGAAGCACGCAGGAAACTGGGTCTGCCGGAGACCGGCCGCATCCTCCTGCAATTGGGACGGCTGGTGCCCCGCAAGGGTATCGACACGGTGATAAAGGCGCTGGGACATTTGACACACCCCGCAGAAAAGGTGCGGCTCGTCATCGTAGGCGGTAATTCGGAAGAGCCCGATCCCCGGCTAACCCCCGAAATAGCCAGGCTGCAGGATATAGCACGGGCGGCCAATGTAGCCGACCTTATCGTGTTCACCGGCAGAAAGAGCAGGGAGATACTCCGGTATTATTATGCAGCAGCCGATATCTTTATCACCACCCCCTGGTACGAACCTTTCGGCATTACGCCATTGGAGGCAATGGCTTGTGGTATACCCGTTATCGGCTCGGACATCGGTGGCATTAAATATAGTGTTGCGCACGGCCGGACAGGCTTTCTTGTTCCGCCAAAGGCGCCGGCCGACCTGGCCGTAAAGATCGATCAATTGTTAAAGGACGTCCGGCTCGCCGAACAAATGAGCCGGCGGGCGTTGAAGCGGGTGCACAAGCTGTTCACCTGGAAAAGGGTAGCCGGGCAGATGAGTGAGGTATACACAAGCCTGGAGACCGCCCTTCGCCGCGAAAAGTTATACGGCCACAAAGCCTTCGCCCACGAACGCGAATCCTTCTCCCTGAAAACAGCCGGCACCTTATTACGACAACCCTTTTATCCCGTATTCAACGCCCCAGGATCATGAACAAACTTCCTATTCAATCCCCAGGATCATGAACAAAGCCGTCTTCCTCGACAAGGATGGAACACTTATCCCCGATATTCCCTACAATGCCGATCCGGCGCTGATCAGCCTGTTGCCCGGCGCCTGCGAGGGGCTGAAGGCTTTACAGGCAGCAGAGTACCAGCTGATCATAGTTTCCAACCAGTCGGGAGTGGCATTGGGTTATTTCACCGAAGCGGACCTCAGCCAGGTCTCGCAACGATTATGGGACTTGCTGGCGGAAGAAGACATTTACCCAATTGGATTTTATTATTGCCCGCACGCCATAGAAGGAAAAATACCTCCCTATGCACGGGCCTGTACATGCCGGAAACCCCAGCCGGGCCTCCTGTTACGCGCTGCAAGAGACCTTAACATCTCGCTTCCGGACTCCTGGATGATCGGAGATATCCTCAACGACGTGGAAGCGGGCCGCCGGGCAAAATGCCGGACAATACTCGTGGATAACGGCAATGAGACGGAATGGAAAATGAATGAATGGAGAAGACCCGATTTTACTGTAAAAGACCTGCAGGAAGCAGCTGCAATAATCCTCGAAAAACAACCGGCACATGGAACAGAAAACCATCTATAAAAATATTCTTTGTATCCGGGCCGACAATATGGGCGACGTACTCATGTCCAGCCCCGCCTTGAGGGCCTTGAAAGAAAGTTTCCCTTGTCATATAACGCTGCTGACGTCCCGGATGGGCAGTTTGATCACGTCTTTTATCCCGGAAATAGATAACGTGCTGGTGGCGGATCTTCCCTGGGTAAAAACAGAGTCCTTTCCGTCCCGGGAATCCTGCCAGGAGCTGATCGCACAACTACGGGGACATAAATTTGACCTGGCCGTTATTTTTACCGTTTATAGCCAGAGCCCTTTACCCGCCGCCTTCCTGTGTTTATTGGCAGGTATTCCCGAGCGGCTGGCTTATTGCCGGGAGAATCCTTATCAGCTGCTGACAAAATGGATTCCCGACCAGGAGCCCTATGCGTTTATCCGGCACCAGGTGGACCGGGACCTGCAATTGGTTGGGTTTATCGGGGCCCATACCATCGACGATCGCCTGCATGTTACATACAGCACCAACGCAAGAATAACAGCACGCGAAAAACTGGCTGCCATAGGAGTAGACCTTTCAATGGACTGGATCGTCCTGCACCCGGGAGTAAGCGAAAAAAAAAGAGAATACCCCTTGTCATTGTGGGCCGTCGCCGCACGGCTGATCCGCCGGGAAACGGGCATTCAGCTGGTCATCACCGGAAGCAGCATGGACGTAGCCAAAGCGGAAGAGCTGGCCGGGGCAGTTGTCGATAACATCTATGTTACAGCAGGCCTGCTTACCGTAGAAGAATTTATCGCAGTGATCGCAGAAAGCAAGCTCGTCATTTCTGTCAATACGGCTACCGTACACGTCGCCGCTGCCGTTGGTACACCGGTAGCAGTACTTTACGCCCAGACCAACCCCCAGCATACACCCTGGAAGATACCCTCGGAGGTTCTGCAATTTTCCGTCAATGAAGCCGAAAGAAGCCGCAATGAAGTGATACGGCATGTAAATGACAGTTTGTATAATGACGATATGCCTTTCCCGGATCCGGAAGCCATTCTCAACGCGGTAAGTAATTTATTAAGCCACTTACCTACCGCCACACAATACGGGCTTCATACGGAGCAAGCCTAAGGTCCCTGTTGGCAACAACACAACCCTGCACCTCTTTACTAAAATTGAGCAATATCGTCCAGGTCTCGCCCTCATAACTTCGCGTATACCCATAAATAGTCGGATGCTCCCGCAGCAAAAGCCGGTAGTCCCCATATACCAGGATGGGATTTTCCCTCCGCAACCGGATAAGCTCCCGCACATAGTTCAATACCGAGTCGGGGTCCTTCTCTGCCGCCGCCCTGTTGATCACCCGGTAATTCGGATTGACCTTGATCCAGGGTGTACCGCTGGTAAAATCCGCTTGGGGACCATCCGTCCATTGAAAAGGAGTCCGGCTGTTATCCCGCGCAGCCAACTGCTGGTCTTTCAAAAAAGCGGCCGTGTCTCCCCCTTTGTCTTTTAAATTCTGATACATCTGGCGCGTCTCGATGTCCTGGTAGTCTTCGATCTTTTCGAACCGGATATTGGTCATGCCCAATTCGTCGCCATTGTAAATAAAAGGAGTAGCCCGCATCGTCAGCAGGAAAGTAAACAGGAGTTTTGCCGAGGCTTCCCTAAAAGTTTCGCTGTCGTCGCCCCAGCGCGAAACCATACGGGGCTGGTCGTGATTACCCAGGTAAATACCCCCCCACCCTTTTTGCTCCAGCGCCTTATCCCAGCGGGTATACACTTCTTTCCAGTCACCCAGCTTATACCCGGCCGGATCAACCTTTTTAAATTCCCCGGGAATATAACCGATCGCAATGCCTTCAAAATGGTAGAGCATATCCAGCTCCCTCCGATCCTCGTCTACAAACAGCAGCGCCTGATCAGCAGAGATACCGGCAGCTTCGGCAATCGCCGCTGCATCATACTTAGACAACACCTGTTCATTCATCTCCCGGAGCCATTCATGCAAATGCGGACCGGCAGCATAATAGTGCCCCCAGTCACCTTGATATTTTTCTTTCAGCCAATCCGGGGTAACCACCGGCCAGCTGTTGTCCTTGGAAATAAAACAGATCGCGTCCATCCTCAAACCATCGACGCCCCTATCCAGCCAAAAGCGCAGCATATCATACAGCTCACGACGGACTTCCGGATTTTCCCAGTTAAGGTCGGGTTGCTCCGGAGCAAAATAATGCAGGTAATAAGAATTGGTGGGTTCGTTGAATTGCCATCCCTTACCGGCGGCGTCAAAGAAGCCGCAACGATGCGGCGGCTCACCCTTTTCCGCAGGCCACCAGTGATAAAAGGAATAATACGGATTGTCACGCGAGCCACGGGCCTGGCGAAACCATTCGTGCTGGTCGCTGGTATGGTTGAGGACCATGTCCATGACAAGACGGATCTTGCGGGCATGCAGCTGGTCGATCAGCTCCTGCATGTCGTCCATCGTTCCATACTCCGGCTGGATAGCCCTGAAGTCACTGATATCATACCCGTTATCCCGTCCGGGAGAAAGATAGACCGGGTTGATCCATACCGTGTCGACACCCAATGAAGCGATATAGTCAAGCTGCGAAATAATACCGGTAATATCCCCGATGCCATCCCCATTGCTGTCTTTGAAGCTGCGGGGATAGACCTGGTAGACGATGGCTTCCTTCCACCATTGATATTTATTTTTCATATTTTTTACATTCCGTCCCCTCCCTACATTCCTGTAATCCGCCGCCGCACCATAGCGCGCAGCTGTTCATGCCAATGCATAATATCTCCTATCAAAAAAGTCTCCTTTAAATTACTGCGGATCGAATGCCGCACCAACCGCACCAGCTTTTCTTTGTCAACCTCTCCTTTTTCCTGCACCGCAATGAGTAATTGCAGGGAGATCAGCGCCAGGAACGCGCCGATGAGAAAGAGGAAGTTCCATTCATGCAACACCAGGAGACGAAAAACCTTATTGATGTGGGGACTGGTCCACTGCGCAGTGACGCTAAGGTGCCGGCTGGTAAAAAAATCGGCCAGTATCCCTCCGAGGAGGGGCGACACGGAGGAGAAAAAAGCCATGATGATATTTTGGGTAGATAAATACACAATGGCGTCTTCCCTGGGCGCCAGCTTGAGGCCGATGTTGGCAAGCGAAAGATTGATGCCCGCAGTTGCTACGCCGCTGCCGATATGGATAAGGACCAGCAGGATAAGATTGGCATACAGGTGGGTATATATCCCGACGAAACACCAGCCGATTATACAAAGGATATAAAGAGGCCCCCCGGCGGCAATGATGGTCTTGTTGCTAAAACGATCCGCCCAGTCCCCCCAGATACGGATGGTGAAAATGCTGCTGAGCAGGCCGACGCTGGACAGAACGATGATGTAAGACAAAGGCAGGTTGAGAGTTTTGATCATATAAACAGTAAAAAAAGGAGTAGCCAGGTTAAGGGAAAATACCCAGGCGGCATTAAACAACAGCAGCCGGCTGAAATTGCGGTTCTTCAAGGGTTGCCGAAGCAGCCTCAGAAGATGGGTCTCAGAAAGGGTGGTCTGTGGCTCCGGAGCCCGGGCAAGAATAAATGCGCCGGTTATACCAACAATACCCCCCGCGATAAACATCATGGCATAAGCGATCAATTCGAACCCGGCAAACTGCTTCCTGACAAAATCCAGCAACAGCGCCAGGATGATGCTTAAGGAAACATTCAGTATCTGCGAAAGCCGGATACGACGGGCAAAATAGGTTCCGAGAATGTTTTCCGGCACCAGGTCCTTGATCCAGGAATTCCAGCTCGGCCCCGCAATGGAACCAAAGAAATAATAAAAGAAAAGCAGGGACATCAAAAGATGAATCGATGCCGAACCAGCCAGTGCAAAAAACCCGATCACCAGCAGCGGCAGCCGCGCCAGTATAGCACAGCTCACTGCCACCAGGCGGCGATTCCTGAATTTGCCCACCAGCCAGATGGACAGCAGCTGGAAGATATTGGTAAACGTGGGCAACCCGGCCAGGACACCGATCTCGAAATTCGATGCCCCCAGCAGCAGCGCCATGGCAGTGAGAAAGGTCCCGCCCGTCAGCACAGTCATTGCCTCAGTGGTCACGCCATCGCCGATGACCATGCGGAGACCCTTGTGGACCTCTTCGTCTGTAAGTGGTGTTTCTTTGGGTGGTAAGATCATGGCATTTTGATTGCAAGTGAGCTAAACATGCCAAACAACAATCAAAAACAATACCTATGGTGGCAGGACGGGGTCATCTACCAGGTGTACCCGCGGTCTTTCCAGGACAGCAATGGAGATGGCATAGGCGATCTCCGGGGAGTCATCAAACGACTGGATTACCTGAAGTGGCTGGGAGTGAAGGCGATATGGCTATCTCCCATCTATCCGTCACCCATGGCGGACTTTGGATACGATATTTCAGATTATGAGAATATATGGCCCGCTTTCGGGAATCTCAACGACTTCGATGAATTATTGCAGCAAGTACATACCGCTGGAATAAAGCTGATCCTGGACCTGGTACCCAACCACAGTTCGGACGAACATCCCTGGTTCCAGGAATCGGGAAGCTCCCGGGACAATCCCAAACGCGACTGGTATATCTGGAAAGACCCGAAGCCCGATGGCAGCCCCCCCAACAATTGGTTGAGCGTTTTTGGCGGCAGCGCCTGGGAATGGGACGAAAAGACAAAACAATTCTACTACCACGCTTTCCTGGTCAAACAGCCCGACCTCAACTGGCGTAACCCGCAAGTGGTGGAGGCGATGCTCAACACCATGCGCTTCTGGCTGAACCGCGGGGTAGATGGTTTTAGAGTGGACGCGATGTGGCATATGATAAAAGACCTGCAATGGCGGGACAATCCGCATAACCCGGATTATAATCCCCAAATGGCGACCTACGAACAGCTCTTGCCCGTATATTCCACAGACCAGCCCGAAATGCATCAAATAGCCGCAAAGATGCGGCAGGTACTGGACGAATACGGCCAGCGGCTAATGATCGCCGAGATATATCTGCCGGTACACCGGCTGGTAGCCTATTACGGAGCGCAAAATGAGGAGGCCCACCTGCCTTTTAACTTCATGCTGATCTCGCAACCCTGGGATTCCCGCCTGATCGCAGCCGCCATCGACGAATATGAGGCCGCGCTGCCGGCAGATGCCTGGCCCAACTGGGTGATGGGCAATCACGACCAGCCGCGTATCACCAGCCGGGTCGGCGCACAACAGGCAAAAGTTGCGGCTATTTTATTGATGACGCTGCGGGGCACGCCAACTTTGTACTATGGAGATGAAATCGGCATGCTGGATGTACCCATCCCCTGGGAAGAGGTGCAGGACCCCCAGGGGCTGAATATGCCCGAAAAAAATCTAAGCCGCGATCCGGTGCGGACACCCATGCAATGGGATAACAGCGATAACGCCGGTTTTAGCCAGGGCAAGCCCTGGCTGCGGCTCGACCGGACCTATCACCGGCGCAATGTGCAGTTACAAAAACAAAATGCGTTTTCCAGTCTCGCTCTTTATAAAGCATTGATGGACCTGCGGCAAAAGGAGCCCTCCCTGATGACGGGAGCCTACCGCCCGGTATTCTCCGATCACCAGATGATCGCCTATATCCGGCAGGCGGAAGGAGAGACCGGGTTTCTTATTGTGCTGAACCTGACACACCGGCCCTGTTATTTCGCGCCGGGAACCATTCAATTCAAAGGAACCATTATCCTCGACACTATCCCCGAGCAGGTCAATTTGACCGTACAGGATAAGATCGACCTCAGCGGAGACGAAGGGTTAGTTGTAATGTTGAATGAATGGACATCTGTTTCCTCAAACCCATCCCATGCCGCCACCCCGCTTACATAAACCCACCCCCTTGCTTTCCGCACAAAGCTGCCACTTCTCCGTCTGGGCTCCTGAAAAAGAATCCATGACCTTGCATTTAGCGCCCCCCAATACAATCGACACCGGCCTTCCCATGCAAAAAGACGCCTTCGGCGTCTTCCACGCCGACGTCCCTGGTATCAAACACGGCGACCGCTATTACTACATGCCGGAAGGAGAGAAAAGCTATGCCGACCCCGCCTCCCCCTGGCAGCCCGAAGGCGTACACGGCCCCTCAGCCGTCGTCGATCACGATCTTTACACCTGGAGCGATGCCAATTGGCGCGGCCTGCCTTTTCCCTCCCTCATCTTCTATGAGCTGCACGTCGGGGCTTTCACCCCCCGGGGAACCTTTGAAGCCATTATCCCCCGGCTGCAAGAGCTGGCGGAATTGGGCGTCAACGCCCTTGAATTAATGCCGGTAGCCCAGTTTCCGGGGCAACGAAACTGGGGATATGATGAAGTATTCCTCTATGCAGTCCAGGACAGCTATGGCGGACCGGAAGGCTTGAAGAAACTCGTAGACGCCTGTCATCAACGGGGGATTGCCGTATTCCTGGACGTGATCTATAATCATGTAGGCAGCGAAGGAAATATCCTCCACCACTTCGGCCCCTATTTCTCCGATAAATATCATACGCCCTGGGGTAAGGCCTTTAATTTTGACGGGACCTGGTCGGATGGGGTAAAGGAATTTATTACCGGCAACGCCCTGTATTGGGCAGAGTTTTATCATATCGATGGACTGCGGCTGGACGCCGTTCATGAAATATTCGACCGCAACGCCGTCACGATATGGGACCAGCTACAAGAGACGGTAAATCACTGGGAACAGCACAGCGGCCGTCCTTTTTACCTGGTGGCCGAAAGCGATTTAAACAGTCCGCGCACGGTTCGCCCTGCTTCAACAGGCGGACTGGGTTTCGACGCACAGTGGCTGGACGATTTTCACCACGCTCTATATGTTTTGCTCGACCCGGATGGTATCCGGCATTACCGGGACTTCGGGCAATTAACCCAATTGGCCAAATCCTATACGGAAGGTTTTGTCCACAGCAATGAATACGTCTATTTCCGGCAACGGCATCATGGCGCCTCTTCCGCGGGAATACCCGGTGAAAAATTTATCGTTTTCAATCAGAACCATGATATACCCGGCAACCGGCCCGGCGGCCAACGCCTATCCGCACTCGTTGACGAACCACGACTAAAGCTGGCGGCAGCAGCAGTATTGCTAAGCCCCTATGTACCGATGCTCTTCATGGGTGAAGAATACGGGGACACAGCACCCTTTTATTTTTTCTCCGACTACAGCGATCCGCAGATCATCGGCGGATTAGCAGGATCACGCAAACAACAGTTCGCTGCCTTCGACTGGGATGACGAACCAAAGGACTCGCAGGACCAGGCGACCTTTATGGCGTCCAAACTGAACTGGAACGAACGCACAGAGCCCCCGCATAACCTCTTGCTCGATTGGCATAAACAATTAATTGCCTTACGCCGCATCCATCCTTTATTAAAAGACCTGTCTAAAAACAATTTTCGCGCCGACCTCCTCGGCAGCCAGGGACTGGCGCTTTACCGGCATACCGCGGATCAGTTTGAGCATTTACTTTGCCTGTTGAACCTGTCCCCCGATCCGCTGACCATCAACATTGGTTATGGGGAACGCAAAACTAAATGGAATAAGCTCCTTGATTCATCCTCACCAGGTCCCTCCGGCCACACATCCGCACCCGCTTGTCTGGTCACCGGAGAATCCATTCAATTGCCGCCCTGGGCCGTAGCCATATACCAATCGTCTACCCCTTCAGCAGCTGCAGCGGAGCCTGTAATAAAATAACCGACCTGTCCCCGGTCTTTATCACCGAGCCGGGAGCATATTCCTTTTGATCCTTCTTTCCCGGGTTACGGGTATCCCAAAGCCTTTTCCAGCATTTACCGTATTTCCCCTCGGGCAGCTTAAACTCCAGCGGTCCGGAATGCGCATTGAAGATCATATAAAAACTGTCGTCGACGATTGGCTTATTCTCCTGGTCAACAGTATGAAGCCCGCCGCCATAGAGAAAGATACCGAGTGACTTGGCAAAACCCGCCTTCCAGTGTTCCTCCGTCATTTCAGTTCCATCAGGCAGGAACCAGGCAATATCCGTCATGCCGGTCGCCTTGACAGGACGCCCCTGGAACCAGTGTTTGCGGGAAAAAGCCGGATGACTCTTACGCAGCTGAATGAGTGAGGCCGTAAATTTAATGAGGTCCTGGTCAGCCTTTCCCCAGTTGATCCAGGAAATTTCGTTGTCCTGGCAATAGGCGTTGTTGTTGCCGTTTTGCGTGTGGCCGGCCTCATCCCCGGCAAGCAGCATAGGCACACCCTGCGACAGCAGCAGGGTAGCCAGGAAATTCCGTTTCTGCCGGTTGCGGAGGTTGATAATATTTTTATCATCGGCCGGCCCTTCCACGCCGCAGTTCCACGAACGATTGTCCTGCGCCCCATCCCGATTGTCTTCCCCATTGGCTTCGTTATGGCGATCGTTATAACAGACAAGGTCATTCAGTGTAAAACCGTCATGGGCCGTAATAAAATTGATGCTGGCGGTGGGATTTCGATTGTCGTTCTTGTAAAGGTCGGAACTCCCGGTAAAACGCTCGGCGAATTCCGCCAGCACACTGTCGGCGCCCCTCCAGTAGTCGCGCATACAGTCCCGGTATTTACCATTCCACTCCGCCCAGCCCGGCGGGAATTGCCCTATCTGGTATCCCCCTTCCCCTACATCCCAGGGTTCGGCAATGAGCTTGACCTGGGAAACAACAGGGTCCTGGTAGATAATATTGAAAAAGGCGCTGAGCCGGTTGACATCCTGTAATTCCCTCGCGAGCGCAGCAGCCAGGTCGAAGCGAAAGCCATCCACGTGCATCTCCTGCACCCAGTAGCGGAGGCTGTCCATGATAAGCATAAGCACATTGGGCAGACGGGCATTCAGCGTATTTCCCGTGCCCGTATAGTCAGAATAATATCTTTTATTTTCTGCAAGCCGGTAGTACTCACTGTTATCGATGCCCCTGTAAGCAAGGGTCGGCCCCATCTGGTTGCCTTCGGCCGTGTGATTGTAAACCACGTCGAGAATGACTTCTATGCCGGCCTTGTGCAGCTCTTTTACCATTGTTTTGAATTCGTGGACCTGCCCGCCAATCTCATTTCCACTATAGAAGCGGAGGCCCGGGGCAAAAAATCCTATGGAATTATAACCCCAGTAGTTGGTCAGACCCTTTTCAACCAGGTGCCTCTCCGAAATGCTCTGGTGAACAGGCATCAATTCAACAGCCGTAATGCCCAGCTTTTTCAGGTAGTCAATGACGGCCGGATGAGCCAGCGCAGCATAACTGCCCTTTATTTCCTCGGGAATACCCGGGAAGGTTTTTGTAAGACCCTTGACATGGACCTCATAAATGACCGTATTATGATAGGCAATTTTCGGCGGCTGATCATTCTCCCAGTCAAAATGGTGATCGATAACGACAGATTTTGGCGCAACAGCCGCGTTGTCGCGGCCATCCATGGAAAGATCGTCCTTGCCTATCTCGTATCCAAACAAGGAATCATCCCATTCCCCGATAGCCCACATGGCCTTTGCATAAGGGTCCAGCAGGACTTTGGCCGGATTGTAACGATGCCCGTTCTCAGGTTCATAGGGCCCATACACCCTGTAACCATATATCTGACCAGGCTTGAGGTCGCCGATATAGGCATGCCATACGTCGTGTGATCTTTCGGTGAATTTAATGCGCTGCACTTCTTTTTCTCCTTTCGGAGTATTGAACAAACAAAGTTCCACTCCGGCTGCATTGTGCGAGTATAAAGCAAAATTGACTCCTTTTCCGTCCCAGTAGGAGCCTAAAGGATAAGGGTCGCCTGGATAGATCGTCATGGAATTAAAGGGTTTTTATGATGGTCGGTACAAGAATTGTTCGATATCCCATATGTTGTATAATAAAACTATCGTGGAAGACATCGGCCGGAAATGCAACAGCGTGTCCGAAAAAGTTGCGGTCGATATGGCGACGGCCGTTACCCGCCTTTTTTCAAGCGACTATGGGATCGGTATTACCGGTTATGCGACTACGAAACCGGAAGCCGGAATCAATGAGCTGTTCGCTCAGGTAGCCGTCGTTTTCAAGGGAGAGACGCTGATCGCGTCAAAAATTATCCCCACCGTGACAGATAGCCTGGAAGTGCAGATCGATTATGTCAACCAGGTCCTGGAAGCTTTGAATAAGTCACTGGTAATGTAGAAAAAAAGCCCCATGCTCACAACACCCCTCCCGTTCACAACGCTCCCGCCTCCGTCCTAACGCTCCCACCTCATCACAATTCAAATGGCATCTGCTGATGATGCCCCGCATCGGGTATCTGATCATGACCGGCCTCGGGTATCCGGCGGATAAAATTATCATACCCCTCTTCATTTTCATGGCTGCTGTAAGCGCCATATGCATCCTGGCTGTAGCCGATAAGACCGTCCCTGGCCCGGATTATATATAGTATTTCCATATCAGCCGGATCACTGACACCCTCAAAACGGAAGGTTTTTAATATTTCCAGGTCCCCGGGCTGATAAGTCTTGCCCCTGCCGATGGTAAAACCTTCAGGCGTCCAGCGGAATTCATTGTCCATTTTATTCTGACGAAGTTTTTCCAGCACCTGCGAAGAGGTAGTGGTCATGCTGTCAGGAGTGCCGATATTAGTCATAAGTCATGTTTTGCTTATACCTATTCAAATAATATACCCCTTCCGGAGCGACTCATTCGAAATATTTCATGATCCCGGCCCCGATAGCGTCCACAAATTTCTGATCCTTAACAAGATCCATCTTCCAGCCGCTTTTACCATACCGGATGATCCCAAGGCTATCGTTATTCAGCGAGACCTCCAATTCATAACAAAATCCCTTTTCACAAGTCTGCGAAACCGGCACCCCTTCTCCTTTAAATTCTTTATCCTGGTATTGAAATTCAATAGGCACCGGTTCTTTTTCCAATTGCGCCACGAATTCTTTAAGAAATGCCACCAGGTGTTTGCGCTGGGTGGGACTCGAAGCGCTCCACTTGCCCTTATCCGCTCTTTTATGGGCAAGCTTGAATTTGAGCCCGGTCATCTTGGTTTCATAATCGTTAGCGCTGAGCTTTCTGGCCGTCTGGTTCGCCAATATATACCAATGGTATTCCGTGCCGACCGGCACCCCGGAATCTTCCGGGGCATGCCCTACCCTTCTCTTGGTGACTGCGTAAGATATTTCCCAGAGGTCGGGCGTAATCTTGGTTTCCTTCCAGTCGCCGGGATCATAGGTCCAATGATGACCGCGCCCTATCTGAACGCCCGTGTACATTTTTCCATTGAAGTTTTTGAATTTATTAAAAGAGGCAGAAAGGTCTTTTGAGGCCGGCTTTTTTTTAGCAGGCGTTTTAGTTGCTGCTTTTTTTAACGTTTTGCTGGAGTTGGCTCTTTTCTTAGGAGCCGCTATAGTGGCTGACATAATCAAATAGTTTATTGCATTCATGGTTGAAATTGTTGTGCCAGGGGATGGCATAATTTTTTCGGCAGACTCTCCCGAAGCGCACAATCAAATTCACTACGCTTCATTTAGGTTCATTAATTATTTCATCAAAAATTTTAAGGTATGACTACGAGAAATTCAGGCAGACGCGGATTCGCGTCGATGGATCCGGAACAACGTCGCCAGATTGCGCGGCGCGGAGGCCAGGCCTCTCATGGGGGGTATGGCAACCAGTATCAGCAGAATGATTATGAAGAGGATTATGATGAAGACGAAGACGAGTACGACGAGGACGACCGGCCTTCTTCCCGTTATAGTGAATACGAGGGAGAAGAAGACTATGACGAGGATTATGATGAGGACTATGACGAAGACGAAGAAGAGGATTACAATCAGCCTTACTCCCGCTATGAAGAAGAGGAAGACGAGGATGAAGAGGAATATGGCGGCCGCTACCGCCGGGAAAACGAAATGGATTATGACCGGGGGTACAACGACAGGAGACAAGGACAGGGGCAGGGACGCCGTTCAGAAGGCAGCCGGGGCGGCAATGATTATGAATCCAACCGCGGCCGCCGCTCATCCGGTGGCGGAAGAGGGTTTGCCTCCATGGACCGCGACCAGGTAAGGCGGATTGCCAGCGAAGGCGGACGCGCTTATCACGAAAGAAGAGGACAGCACGGACACGATGAAGGTGGCCGCGGCCGTTCAGGCTCTTCGGAAAGAGGCCGTTCTTCTTCTGAAAGAGACCGTTCTTCTTCTTCGGATAGAGGTCGTTCCTCTTCCAACAGAGGCCGTTCTTCTTCTTCGGATAGAGGCCGTTCTTCGCAAAGCTCCTCCGGCAGAAGCTCGCAAAGCTCATCCGGCAGGGGACGCTCTTCGGGCGGCAGCTCCAGCCGGTCCGGCTCATCCTCCCGTAGCGGCAATTCCGGGCAACAACGGAATTCCCGCGGACAATTCACCAGCCGCAGCGGCCGGTCGGGTTATGGCAGCCGGGGTAATTCCGGTAGCAGCAGCCGGTCAGGTAACAGCCGCAGCTCACGCAGCCGTTAACTGGCCCGACGATGCTTTCCATCACAACAAACAAATAGAGTTGATAACGACTCTATTTGTTTGTTCTTAAAATCATTGAATTAAAAAGTTTTGTCATCATGAAACAATCCACGACAAGTAATGCAACAAGAGGCAGGAAAAGTGCTGCTACTAGTAACAGCCCTTCCAAAAATCAGCACAAAACCGGCGGGCGCCCGACCAGCACCAGTGGCAGCCGTCCGACGGGCGCCGGCGGCAGTCGCCAGACGGGCGCCGGTGAAAAAGGCAGCCCAAGAGGGAATACCAGCTCTTCTGACAGAAGTAGAAAGACTTCTGCTGCTGAAAAAGGTGCTTCCCACCAAGGCTCCTTCGAAGGGGAATCCCACCTCGAAAAATTCTTCTTAGACCAGCTGCAGGACATCTATTATGCCGAGCAAAAGATATTGCAGTCCCTGCCGAAAATGCAGGAAGCTGCCACTACAGAGGAGCTGAAAGACGCTTTTGAAGATCACCTCCACCAGACCCAGCGACACGTCAAACGCCTGGAGAAGGTATTCGAGACCCTCGGCAAAAGGGCCGAAGGCAAAAAATGTGAAGCCATCGAAGGCATCAGCCGGGAAGCGGAATCCATCATCAGCGAAACGGAAGAAGGCACGCTGACCCGGGACGCAGCGCTGATCATCGCAGCACAGAAGGTAGAACATTATGAAATAGCGACCTATGGCGGGCTCGTACAGCTGGCTATTACCATGCAGCTGCATGACGCCGCCGACCTGCTGGACAAGACCCTGGTCGAAGAAGAAGATACGGACGCCCGGCTGACAGAAATCGCAGAAAATGAAATCAACCTGCGGGCAGAACACGAAGGCAATCAATATTCCTGGAACCAGGGTGCATCCGGAGAAGAAAGGGAAGGCGCGGGCGAAGAAGAGGAAGAAGACGTAGACGAAGAAAGCCCTGCCACCCGCTAAATAAGATACTGCCGGCCCTGACAGGCCGGCAGTATCATTTAAATCTATTCTTATGGCAAAGAAAAAAAGATGGTCCGCCAGCGTGACCAAACACAGCAACGCCCTGGATCTGGACAAGGGCGTATTCACCTCCGGCGACCCCAACAGGATCGCCCGATCACTGGAACACTCCGCCGAAAAAAGCAAACGAAAAAAAGGCAGCTCCTACCAGTCAACCTGTTAACAGAATCAAACAGACTGTTAATAGAATTTAAACCAAAATCAAAACGGAAACCAGCATCAAAACTGAAACCAAATCAGCGTAACGGCAGCAGCCGTCATCAGGATGAGCGTGAAGAAACCCAAAAAATTGGAAAGAGGACTATTGGTATGCTTACCCATTATTTTTTTGTTATTGCCGATGTGCAGAATGATAGCAACCATCACCGGCGCCGTTAACCCATAGAGAATAGCGGTATACAATAAGGCTTGCACGGCTGTGATACCGAGAAACTGCATGCATAGGCCGGCGACGAGACTAATGATAATGATGATATAAAAGTATTTGGCCTCGTAAAATTTTTTATCCAACCCTTTTGAAAGGCTGAATATCTCTGCTAAAATATAGGAGATGCAGCCCGTCAGCACCGGTATGGCCAGCAGCCCGGTACCGATGACCCCGATAGCAAAAAGGAGATAGCTTAAATTGCCGGCAATAGGTCTTAAAGCCTGGGCAGCCTGTTCAACAGTGTCGATGTTTTTCACTCCGGCATTGAACAATACGGTCCCCGCTGTCAGGATAACAAAAAACATCACCAGGTTGGAAAAGAACATCCCCACATTGACGTCACTTTTCATATTGTCGAGCACCCGCTTGTTGACAATGATCCTTCTCCCCGCGCGCCCCGCGCCTTGAGTATGGTTTTGTTCCTCCACTTCCATGATGGCCTGCCAGAAAAAAAGATAGGGAGAGATAGTCGTGCCGAGTATGGCGACAAGGATGCTCAGGAAACTTTTATCGAAGTGGATGGTCGGTATAAAAGTAGCACGGGCAATAGCTGCCCAGTTGGGATGTACCAGGAAGGGAATGATAAGATAAAGGAATAAGGCCAGGCAAAGCCATTTCAGGATGGCAGCTACTTTCTGATAGGAGTATTTTATAATGATGACCATCAACAATGCGGTAAAGAAAATACAGAAAAGAAAGGCCGGCACCCTCGGAAAAAGCAGGTTCATAACAGCCCCCATACTCTGGATGTCCGCGCCAATATTCAGGACAACGGCAGGGACACAGAACAACACCATAGTGTACAGGATAAATCTGGGGTAATGTTTTTTCAGGGTGCCGGTAAGTCCCATCGAGGTGACCAGCCCGATACGGGCGGCCATACCCTGCATGGCGGCCATCAGTGGGAAGGTCAGCAGGGCCGTCCATAAGGTAGCCAGTCCGAATTGGGAGCCGGCCTGTGTATAGGTCACGACACCGGAAGGGTCATCGTCGCTGGCGCCGGTGATAAGGCCGGGCCCAAGGGTAGAGAGATATTTTTTAAGTTTGGAGGGACGTTTTTTGGTGTCGGTCAGCTTTTTGGTGTCGGTCATCAGGGATTAGAGTTGATCGAGGTTGATGTTCTTGTTTCGGTTATCGTCGAATTGTTTATTCAGGTTATAGGCCGCGCTGATCAGTCCCATATGGGTAAACGCCTGTGGAAAATTGCCGAGATGCTCCCCTTCGAAGCCCAGCTGTTCCGAATATAAACCCAGGTGGTTAGCATAACCCAGCATTTTCTCAAAATAAAAACGGGCTTTATCCAATTGCCCCGACCGGGAAAGACATTCCACATACCAGAAGGTACACATGGAAAATGTACCCTCTTTGCTGTTGAATCCATCCGGGGCCGCCACTTCAGGCCGGTAGCGATAAACCAGCGAGTCGGTTACCAGGTCTTCCTCGATCTTCTTCAGCGTCGACAGCCATCTCGGGTCCTTGGGACTGATGAAGCGAAACAAAGGCATCAGCAAACTGGAGGCATCGACGGTCTCCGCCCCCGGAAATTGCATGAAAGCTTGTTTTTCCTCATTCCAAAAATCCGCGAATATACTGCTGTATATTTTATCCCGCTCCTCTTTCCAGTGACCCTTATGCGGGAAACTACGTGATTCGGCTATTTTGGTGGCGCGGTCCAAAGCCACCCAACAAGCAAGACGGGAGTAAAGAAAATTCTTTTTCCCTCCCCTCACTTCCCAGATACCGTCATCCGGTTGATTCCAGTTTTCGCTAAGCCAGTCTATCTGTTTCTCCAGGTTCTTCCAAAAATCATAGGAGATCGGCTCGCCATGTTTGTTGTATAAATATACGGAATCCATCAACTCACCATAGATATCCAATTGAAGCTGGCCATAGGCGTCATTGCCGATACGGACGGGTGTGGACCCTTTATAACCTTCGAAATGATCCAGTTGATATTCCTTCAATTGCCGGTTGCCGTCAGCGGAATACATAATACCCAGCTTTTCCTGGCCCTTGATGTCACGGCACTGCTGCTCTACCCAGCTCATAAACGCCCCTGCTTCCTTTGCATATCCCAGCCGGATAAAAGAATAGACGGTAAAGGAAGCATCGCGGATCCAGGTGTAACGGTAGTCCCAGTTCCGATTGCCGCCGATGGTTTCCGGCAGGCCAAAAGTAGGGGCAGCAATGATAGACCCGTATTGACCGGAAGTCAGCAATTTCAGCACCAATGCACTCCGGTTGATGACTTCCATCCATCTTCCCGTATAGGTCGAACGGCTGATCCAGTCTTTCCAATAATGAATTGTTTCAAAGAGGCTGCCGGTAATAGCATCGACGAAATCTTCATCGGCAATGGGTTCATTGTCCGCATTCTCCAGCAAAAAGTCAGTCGTCTGGCCCGCGGCCAGGGTAAATTCGGCTGTAACATCGCTGCCGCTGACCTGCAAGGGAATACCGGCCTTCAGCCGGACGCTCAAACCGTTAGGCCCGTCGGCGTGAAAGATGACCTCATTGGGTCCCAGCTGTTTACTGGTAACCCGGTCTTTCCCGTAATTAAACCGGGGACAGCAGGCTAGTCGATATTTTACTTCGCCTCTTACCGTGGTAAGACGCCGGATGAGCTTTTCCCCGTCATCAGTACCTACCGGCATAAAGTCGGTAATCTCCCCTACCCCCTCAAGAGAAAGAAACCGCGTTAGTAAGACATTCGTATCCGGAAGATAAAGTTGTTTGGTCTTCATTTCCTTAAACTCCGGGTTAAGGGAAAAACAACCCCCTTTTTTATCATCGAGCAGCCGGGCAAAAACACTCGGAGAATCAAAACGCGGAAAACACAGGAAGTCGATAGAGCCATTAAGTCCCACCAGCGCAACGGTGTGGAGGTTACCGATAATACCATAATTTTCGATGGGCTGATAGCTCACGGATGTTGTTTGCTGAAGGCAATCGCAAAAACCAGGCCTGCCCTGGTTCAACTTTTGCACTCCCTATCCAAACCGGATGCCGATTGCGCTGGTCGGTGACGGGGCTATGCAGATGATGGGAAATAATGAGCTGATCACGATAGCCGAATATTGGAAAAAATGGAAAGACCCGCGCCTGATGATCCTCGTGCTCAATAATGAAGACCTGAACATGGTAAGCTGGGAACAACGGGTCATGGTCGGCGATGCAAAGTTTGATGCCTCCCAGGATGTGCCGGCATTCCCTGCCCCCATATCAATCTGAAACAGGCGAAGGCCTTTGCCTCCTCGATCTTCAAGGGAGATACCAACTCCTGGGATATGATCTGGCAAACCTATAAGGAAGTGGTTGAAAATTACATACCTCATTAATCTCGGTGGCCTAGCCCAGCGTCTGCGCAAATTGCATCCCCGAAAGAAACGATTTGCCCAGACCCTTACGTTGGATCAAAACTTTAAACTTTCTCCCCATATCCAGTAATAGCGTGCGCAGCTGCCAGAGACGCTGCTGCCGAATAGCCGGATCAACATCCTGAAGGCCCGCTGCCTCTATTTTTTGCAGGTGGCTGGCAATGCCCAGCCCCTGAAGAAAATGCGTTTGGGTAGTGTACCCGCAGCATTCAAGGCCATTCAGCCGGCCCCAGTAGTCCAGCGCGGAGAAGTTGACGTGGCTGGTAATATCCTGCTCACCGATGAAGTCATAGGGGGAGTGATTGATCCTGTGCCCATGATAACACATCAGGGTGCCCTCTTTTTTACTGTATAACACGGAAGACGGGCAACCGTAATCAATGGTCAAAACAAAACCCTTTTTCAAAGCTGCTGATATTTGCCTTATCCATTCCGTCGCTTCCAGGTTGATCTCGGTACGATATCCCCGGGGCAATTTAACCTGTAGCTGGCGCAGGTAATTCTTTAACTCTTCCGAAGCCGGGCGGAGCTGTTCGTTAAACCCTTCCTTGCCATAACCCACGAAAACCTCCATCAGTTCGTCCAGCATGAGGACCTGATGCACGGAAAAATTGTCCAGCAGCTCATTGGAGAGAACACAACCCGTGACAGGCGGAATATCATTGATCGAATTGATCCACCGGACTTTACCCGGTAGGATCTGCCGTTCTTTCTCCCGCATGGAGTCACTTTTCTCAATGATATAATACTGTAGGTGGTCATACAGCTGCTGATTAGCGCTCAACCGATGAAGGATATCCCGGCAAAGCAAACCCGTGCCAGCTCCATATTCTACAATCGTAAAAGGCCCTTCACCCAGTCTCTGCCACATTTCTTCCAATTGACCCGCCAGCATTTCACCGAATAGCGAGCTGAGGTAGGCGCTTGTGTAAAAGTCGCCGGACTGACCCAATTTTTCGCGTTGGGAGGTATAATACCCCTGGTCGGGATAATAAAGCGCCATTTCCATAAAATCATGAAAAGACAGCAAGCCCTCCCGTTGTATCTTGCCGATGATGATGTCGGATAGAGACATAGGTTTCGTTTAGATCAGGACCTCAATTTGCATGCCCGCCTTGTAATACCCCCTCCAAAACATTAATTGTCGCAACTACCTGGTAGTAGCTCCCTTGTAGCAACCTGGCTCCTCATTGCATTATTAGTACTATCTATTGTAACCATGGGGCCGGTAACATCTACCAATTCCGGGTCCATGACGATCAGCGGTGCAAGTCCTGTAGTCATCACCGGCAATTTCGTCAATACCTCTTCCGGCGCCTGGACCAACAATGGCGACCTGACCATAACCGGTAATATCACCAATGACCAGGCGGGTTTGACCCCGGGTACAGGTATAACAAGGCTGGCAGGCACGGCCGTCCAGACCATTGCCGGAGGACAGCCCTTTGTGACGAATAACCTTACCTTAACCAACAGCGCCGGATATACGCTGAACCAGAGCCTGCAGGTGGCCGGAGCAGCCACTTTTACCAATGGCATCGTAACGGCTACTACGTCCTCGACGCCGATGATATTTGGCTCCCCTGCCCGGCGGGGGATCCAACCCTACCCAGGTTGTTTCCCCCGGTTTAATCACTTCTACATCGGATCTGAAAGCAGCGCATCTAAGCGGCGGCAACTGGCTCGATGAAGGCGGAACCGCCACGGGTACCACTTCCGTGGGAAGTCGCCAATGAAGTAAACCTTCGGGCTTATGGAGTGGAGAAAAGCTGTAATGGCAGCGATTATACCCCTACAGCGGTATCCATATTATGCCTAACCCGGTGGAAAGCCAGTTGAACATCCGGTTTGGGACGGGCACCGCAGGTTCTTCTGCCATTAATATCCTGGATATCAACGGCAGAAAAGTTTTCAATAGCGAACGAACAGTATCGGACGGTGAAACAATATCACTGGCCAGGCCATCGCAGCTACAGACAGGAAATTATATTCTCTCTTTGCTGAACCCGGAAAAAGGCACGCTGAGCAGTTTTAAGATTTTCGTTAGATAAGCAGCCGGTGTCGACAAGTCCAGGATTGTCGTCACCAATAATCCCAATTACCATGCCCGGACCTTCCCGTCCTGGCATGGTTTTTTTGTGAAAAACTATTTCTAAACTATTCAGGTTATGCCAACTCCAACTTCAAAAGCCACGCAAGCGACCCAAACTCCACAAGGGACTCAAGTTCCACAGGAAGCCCCGACTCAGCAAGAGTCAAAAAACAAGGACCTCGAACAAAAAAACAAGGACCTCGAACAATTGTGTATCAATACCGTCCGCATATTATCGGCCGACGCCGTTCAAAAGGCAAATTCCGGCCACCCGGGAACTCCGATGGCTACCGCCCCCATGGGCCATGTGTTATGGTCAAAAGTGATGCATTATAACCCCCAACATCCCGACTGGCCCAACAGGGACCGTTTTGTATTGTCAGCAGGACATGCCTGCATGCTTCAGTATAGTTTTTTATACCTCACCGGCTATGGACTGACCCTGGATGACATCAAACAATTCCGGCAGCTGCATAGCAAGACTCCGGGACACCCGGAATACGGGTTAACCCCCGGCATAGAGGTAACGACAGGACCCCTGGGACAGGGATTTGCCAATGGCATCGGGCTGGCTATCGCACAGAAACATCTGGCGGCCCGGTTCAATAAACCGGATTTTGAGCTTTTCAATTATACCATTTATGCCATTTGCAGTGACGGAGATATGATGGAAGGCGTCAGCTCCGAAGCGGCGTCACTCGCCGGGCATCTGGGACTGGGAAATGTCATTTACCTGTATGATGACAACCATATCTCCATTGAAGGAGACACCTCCATCACCTTCCGGGAAGACGTGGCCAAACGATTTGAGGCCTATGGCTGGCACGTCCAGGTAATAGAGGACGGCAATGACATCGGGGCTATTGAAGAGGCTATACAACACGCCCGGCAGGAAACCAGCCGGCCATCTTTGATAAAAATCAGGACCCACATCGCTTATGGCAGTCCGAATAAAGTCGATACGGCCGGGGCACACGGCTCACCGCTGGGGGCGGATGAAGTGAAAGCCGTGAAGAAGTTCTTTGGATTTGATCCGGAAGAATCCTTTGTCGTCCCCGGGCAGGTGCTGGACTATTACCGGACTATCGGAGCAAAAGGGCTGGAGCTGGAAGCGGCATGGAATAAGCTGTTTGAGGCCTACCGGCAAAAATATCCCGAACCGGCCACCGAATATGAACTGGCCCTCGCCGGTAAAATGCCGGCCGGATGGGAAAAGAAACTACCCGGCTTCCAACAGGCAGATGGAAAAGAAGGCAAGCTCTCTACCCGGGTTGCATCGGGTAAGATCTTGAATAATATAGCGGCGGCACTGCCGGGGCTTATCGGCGGGGCAGCAGACCTGGCGCCATCCACAGAAACAAACCTGAAGGATTATGGCTCTTTTTCGGCCAATGACCCGGGTGGACGTAATTTTCATTTTGGCGTCAGAGAACACGCTATGGGTTCCATATTAAACGGGATGGCCGTGACCAGGGGAATCATTCCTTTTGGCGCCACATTCCTGCTCTTTTCGGAATACATGCGGCCTCCCATCCGGCTGGCGGCCATCATGAAGATCAAACCCATCTTCATTTATACCCATGACAGTATTGGGCTGGGTGAAGATGGAACGACGCACCAGCCGGTAGAGCAGCTGGCCTCGCTTCGTAGCATTCCCAACATTACGGTCATCCGGCCGGCCGACGCCAATGAGACAACCCAGGCCTGGAAGGCGGCTTTACAACACCAGGGCGGACCGGTAGTGCTGGTCTTCACGCGACAAAACCTTCCTGTTATCGAGACGGACAAATACCGGCGCGTGGGGGACTTAAGCCGGGGTGCCTATATTCTGTCTGAGCCGGACAGGGCGCCGGAGCTGATCCTTATCGGCACCGGCTCGGAAGTGGACCTGGTGCTGAAGGCACAGCAGAAGCTGGGGGAAAATGGCATCGCGGCCCGGGTGGTAAGTATGCCATCCTGGGAGTTATTCGAAAAACAGGAGGAAGCTTATAAGCAAAGGGTATTGCCGAAAGGATTGAAGAAACGGTTGGCGGTAGAGGCAGCCTCACCCATGGGCTGGCATAAGTATGTTACGGATGAGGGAGACATGATCGGAATGCTGTCCTACGGCGAATCAGCGCCCGCAGCAGACCTCTTTAAGGAATTTGGATTTACCGTCGAAAACGTAGTGAACAGGGCTAAGCAGCTATTGAGGGGCTAAACCCGGGCTCGCCATCGCTCAGGCTCACCGGATGATCATCTGGTCATTTACCCCTTTTTCAAAGCCCAATTTTCCTTGATAATGTCCCAATATTCCTTTCCATAACCGACAAAGAGTTCACTGCCGGCGCGGATATTGCGCATAGCGACAATATAAACTCTCGTGCCTTCAATGTTATACGTGCAGTTATTCTTAATGCCATCGGTGCGGAGTAATCCTTTGGCATCGTTGGCATAACGGGCCAATACCTCTTTTGTATCCGCAGCGTCTATAACGTGGTATCTGTTAACGTAATAAATGTAGCCATTCAGGCCCTTCCTGTCATCCACCTCTTTCCAGGTAGTGATCTTTCCTTTGTATTCTACGATCTTTTTTCCTTTCGGAATGTCTTTGGTAGTGAAGAGCCCTTTGCCGGCTCCTTTCAATGTCGATCGTTTAACGACGAGATGCTTTTCCAATAACGGCATGAATGTATTAAATTAGAGAACGCGCAAATATAGGGGGTTCGGGCCATTGGACGAACGATACTAACAAAAAAACAAGCCCGCAACGACGCCCCGCCAAAGCCTCCACTCCTGCCGGCAGAATCCTCCGCTAACCATAACCCTATCGCTGGATCGTCAACCCAAAACTATTCTGCAGAAAGCCCGTACCATCAAAGGTATAGCGCTCGCTGAGAATAAGAGTTGCCTTCTTTTTGTGTGCCGGTGCGGGCTGCCCGGGCCTTTGGTCTGACCCAGGACTAAGGCCCGTATCCATAGCAGTGGTAACCAAAAAAAATATTACAACCCTGCAGTTATGCAATTCCTACGCCAGCCGGACCGAAGAATTTTTTATCTTCCCCGGGCTCATTTTGAGCCTTTTGTTACAGTTTTATCCTTACTTTAGTCCATCTAATTAAACATAACGATGGAAAAGCAAGCCATGCTGGCTGCCATCATCGATTCTTCTGAAGACGCGATTATCAGCAAGACTATAGAAGGATATATTACAAGCTGGAATTACGCCGCTGAACGAATGTTCGGCTATCGGGAAGAAGAGGTGATCGGGAAACATATTTCAATACTAATACCCAAAGACCGGCTAGCCGAAGAAGATATGATCATCGACAGCATTCGTCACGGACAGCGGGTACAACATTTCCAAACAATCAGGGTCAAAAAGGATGGCAGTACGCTGCCTATCTCTCTCACCGTATCTCCCATTAAAAACAAGGATGGAGCCGTCATCGGCGCTTCCAAGACAGCACGTGACATTTCCGACCAGGTACGGTCGGAGCTGGAGACACAACAACACCTGCAAAACCTGGAATTATTGCTTTCTATCGGAAAGACTATCTCCGAGAAACTGGACCTGCAATCCATCTTACAGAAATTGACGGATATTACAACCCGGCTGACGGGAGCGGAATTTGGCGCTTTTTTCTTCAATATGATCGATGAAAAGGGGGAGTCCTACATGCTGTTTACCTTGTCGGGCGCGCCGAAGGAAGCCTTTGAAAAGTTCGGCATGCCGCGTAATACGGCTGTATTTCGAAAGACCTTCAACGGCGAAGGCATACTCCGGTCGGACGATATCCGGCAGGACCCGCTTTATGGTAAGAATGCCCCTCATAAAGGAATGCCGGAAGGACACCTGCCGGTCGTCAGTTACCTGGCAGTACCTGTCATCTCACCCTCGGGAGGAGTCATCGGCGGCCTGTTTTTCGGTCACTCCCAACCGGGAATATTCCGGGAAGAACATGAAAAATTATTGACCGCCATCGCTTCACAGGCTGCCATAGCCATCGACAATGCCAAACTCTACGAAGAAATAAAAACGCTGAACACCCGCAAGGATGAGTTCATCGGCGTAGCAGGCCATGAATTGCGGACCCCCATTACGACGATAAAGGGTTACCTGCAGCTGTTGGAGGACCAGGCGCCGGAAGGACTGACAAAAGAATTTATAGAAAAAGCATTGCGACAGGTGAACAAGCTGAACCGGTTGGTCATGGACCTGCTGGATGTCACGCGGATACAAGCGGGGAAGCTGGAATATACAATAAGCCATTGTTCACTCATCGACCTGGTAAAAGATTGCATAGAAACAGTCCGGCAAATATACACCAGCCATATCATCGAAACCACATTACCCGATGACGAGGTGATCGTGATGGCCGATGCGACAAAGATCGAACAGGTGCTGATCAATTTCCTGATGAATGCCATCAAGTATTCGCCCGGGACAGACAAAATATTTTTAACCATCACAACCGGGCGGGGACGAGCGATAGTAAGCGTCCGGGATTCGGGTATCGGTATTCCCAAACGGCATATCCAAAATATCTTCGATCGCTACTACCGGGTCAATCACTCGCAACAGATAGGCGGACTGGGAATCGGATTATATATCTCTAAAGAAATTATCGAGAGACACAACGGGACCATATGGGTGGAGAGTGAAGAAGGGAAAGGTTCGACCTTCTACTTTGCTTTGCCCCTGGCCTGACTCCGTACTATGCCTTGCCCCTTTTATCCCCGGTCTTACCATGCTGCACCTGATCCACAGCTTCTTCGTCCGAATTATCTTTGCGGGCCAGTTCGCCTTCATCGAGATCATCCGTAGGATCGGAGTCGCTCAGCTCCGGGTCACCCAAAATATCCTTTTCTGCCTGATCGTGGGCCTTCGTTACAGGGTCTTTCTCTTTTGCCTTTTTACCGGGATTGGTTGTCATAATGCTATTTTTGATTATCCCACAAAATACAGGCCGGAAACCTTCGCAAAGCTCGGTTGTGCCTGGCCTTCGTTGGAGCTTCGCGGAGCGAGGTTGCTTCCAGCGGCTCATGCTTGGCATTTGCTTTGCGACCGGGAAATATATTCCCGGAGGGATTTTTATCATGGCATTGAAAGAATACAAGAAAAAAAGGTCTTTTACTGAAACTCCCGAACCCCGGGGCGGGAAACCCGCGGGAAAGGTCTTGCAATTCGTGGTACAAAAACACGATGCTTCCCGCCTGCACTATGATTTTCGGCTGGAAATGGGAGGAGTGCTCAAGAGCTGGGCCATTCCCAAGGGCCCTTCACTGAACCCTGCAGACAAACGACTCGCCATGATGGTCGAGGATCACCCTTTCGATTATAAAGACTTTGAAGGTATTATACCTGCCGGTAATTATGGGGCAGGTACCGTGATAGTTTGGGACGAAGGGACCTATGAAGCCCTGGAAGAAACAAATGGCTCGAAGGCCGCACAGGAGAAAGCCCTGCTGGAAGGACTGCGGGAAGGGTCGCTTAAATTCCGGCTCAACGGAAAAAAGCTGAAAGGAGAGTTTGCGCTGGTAAGGACCCACGGCAGAGGGGATAACTCATGGTTGCTTATTAAACACCGCGATAAATACGCTACAGAAACACCGGTTACAGACAAGGACAAGTCAGTAGTATCAAACAAAACGCTGGAGCAGATCGAACGAAATCCGCGGGCACGGCAATGGAAAAGCAACCGCGCCGCCTCCACCTCCAAGATCACCTCCGCCTCCACCATCGACCGCAAGGCAGACAAAGCCCTCAAAAAAGCCTCAGCCGGCCTGACCCTGCCCGCCAATGCAGGCCGAAAGGCCCCCATGCCCAAAGATATCTCACCCATGCTGGCCACACTGGTCGACAAACCCTTTGACGAAGAAGGCTGGTCCTACGAAATAAAATGGGACGGCTACCGGGCACTGGCCTACCTGAAAAAAGGTAAGCTCGAACTCCGAAGCCGTAATAATAAGTCCTTTGAAAAATATTACCCGTTATACGAGGTCTTCAGCAAATGGACCATCGATGCCGTACTGGACGGAGAGGTCGTAGTGCTGAATGACCAGGGACAATCCAATTTCAGCGCCCTGCAAAACTGGCGCAGCGAGGCCGACGGAGAACTGATCTATTATGTGTTTGATCTGCTATGGCTGGATGGACGGGACCTGATGGGCCTGCCCCTGGCCGAACGGCGTAAGCTGCTGGAATCGATCATCCCGGCCGATGGAGTGGTCCGGTACAGCGAAAGTTTTACCACCAGCGGAACCGAATTTTTTGCCGCTGCACAAAAAACAGGACTGGAAGGCATCATGGCCAAAAAAACAGACAGTTATTATACCCCGGGAATAAGGACAAGAGAATGGCTCAAGATCAAGACAGCAAGCCGGCAGGAAGTCGTCATCGGCGGCTATACCCGCAACGAAGGCAGTTCCAAATTATTCAGCTCCCTGTTAGTAGGAGTATTCGAAAAGGGACAACTACAATACACTGGAAAAATAGGCACAGGCTTTACAGAAAAGATCCAGCAGGACTTGATGGAGCGATTCAAACCGCTGATTCGCAAAACCTCTTCTTTTGCGGTCACCCCGGATATCAATAAACCTTCCCGCTTCCGGCCCGATCCCCCGGACGCAAAGGCTACCTGGTTAAAACCAGAACTGGTGTGTGAAGTATCCTTCCGGGAAATGACAGAAGATGGAGTGATGCGCCATCCATCGTTTGAAGGAATGCGGGAGGATAAGGATGCAAAAGAAGTAGTGCGCGAAACAGCAATGCCAACCGAAAAAATAGTCGGGGAAGAAAAACACGAAAAACTCACATCTCCCATGAAGCCCGAAAAACCTAGATCCCCCGCGAAGCGGGATTCCCGCAAAACCCTGCTCAACCCCTCCGACGAATCCCAGACACGCAACATCAATGGCCACGACCTGCACTTCACCAACCTAAGCAAAATATTCTGGCCAAAAGAAAAATATACCAAACGCGACCTGCTCAATTATTACTACCAGGTAGCGCCCTATATCCTGCCCTATATGACGGACAGACCACAATCGCTAAACAGACATCCCAACGGGATCACCGGCCCCAGCTTTTATCAAAAAAATGTCCTCGGAAAAGTCCCGGACTGGATCAAAACCTTTCCCTATCACAGCGCAGAAGATGCAGAAGACAAGGAATTCCTCGTCTGCACCGACGAAGCCAGCCTGCTCTATATGATCTCGCTGGGCTGTATAGAAGTCAATCCCTGGAGCAGCCGGGTACAGGCGCCGGATAACCCGGACTGGTGTATCATCGATCTCGATCCCGGCAAGAAAACATCTTTTGACGAGGTGATCGAGGCAGCCCGGGTGACAAAACAAGTATTGGAAACAGCCGGCATAAACTCCTACTGCAAGACCTCCGGGTCCACAGGACTGCACGTCTATTTTCCCCTGGGCGCTAAATACACCTACGAACATTCAAAAGAGTTTGCACGAGTCATCGTACAGCGGGTCCATACCGAGATCCCCTCCTATACCTCTATCGAGCGCACAGTATCAGCCCGGAAAGGAAAGATGTACCTGGACTTCCTGCAAAACCGGCCACAGGCAACTATCGCTGCGCCTTATGCGGTGCGTCCCAAACCCGGAGCAACAGTCTCCACACCCCTCCACTGGGAGGAAGTAAAGAAGGGATTGAAGATGCTCGATTTTACAATAAAGACCATGCCCGCACGCCTGAAAGAAACGGGCGACCTGTTCAAGCCCGTGCTCGGAAAAGGAATAGATATGGAAAAGGCATTGAAGAAACTAGGCTAAACCTGCCTATTCAGGCTGGATCAAAATATAACTAATTTTAGAATATTTTTTCTTTATCCTGTCTTTTATCTCCCCCATCTTCTCACTCAATTTCTCCGTCGTCAGCTCCGGCGGAAAATGGATAATAAGCACCAGCAACACCTCATCCGGCGACTGATAAAGGGAAAAGATGCGTTTGACAGTCGCCCCGCAACTGTCTTTTACCATTTTTTTAATCTCTTCTTCGGTCTGCTGGGAGATCCCTTCGCCGATCAGCAAACTGCGGCTCTCACGCGCCAGCAAGGCAGAGGCGACAGTCAGGATACAACCCACCAGCAAAGAGGCTACCCCATCGAGATAAGGATTATTTGTTCGCTGCCCGATAAAAAGCAACACGGCCACCACTAGTATCCCCAATACCGCAGCCCCATCTTCAAACAATACCATAAAGTCAGTCGGATCTTTGCTCGTCTTGATGGCGGCCCAAAGGGTCTGATCCCCGGTTGTCTTTTTAAACTCCCGGTAGGCGATGACCAGGGAGCTCCCTTCTGAAAGAAAAGAAAAACCCAGGACGGCATAATTCCAGGTCAGCGGACCGGATATCGCAGGTGTCTTCAGATGAATATATCCCTGAAAAAAAGACACGCCGGCCCCGAGGGCAAAGATGAGAATAGCAACAATAAAGGACCAGAAATAAAGCTCCCGCCCATACCCGAAGGGATGGAACTCATCCCGTTCTTTATTGCTGCGGTAGATGCCATAGAGCAACAGCAGCTCATTAACGGTGTCCACCAGCGAATGCACCCCTTCCGCGATCATAGCAGAGCTGCGGGTTATTCCGCCGGCGACAAACTTTGCGATGGCAATGGCAATATTGGCAACCAGCGCACTATAGATGGATATGTTGGATCTGGCCATAATGTTATGTAGAACAAAGACGACAGTGCGCAATCTTTTCTACAGCTTATTTCTTTTTTACAATGCTGATCTCTCCGCTTCTTTCAATGAATATTTCCTTTACCTCGTCAAGACTTTCGTCATTTATCTTCAGCCGAAGCCCTTCTTTTATGTCTTTATCACTGATGCGCGAACGCTTCATATTTTCCCTGTTGAATTGCCCGTCGGCATAAAGCGAAGACTTTTCCCCCTTCGCCCAACGGCCGATGGTGTCGTTGTATACACTGACGCGGGCGAGTAACCAATGCACCAAAACAAAAGCCAGGCAAGCAATGACAGTAGGGATAAAAGGAGACGCACCTACTACAACGCGGCTTAAAATAGAACCCAGCATAATGATAATGACATTGTCGAATGCCGACTTTTTCCCCAAAGTCCGGATGCCGGCTATGCGTATGAGCAAGAGGGTAATAATAAAGGCAACGACAGCCCTGCAGCTCATTTGAAGGGTATCCAGGTCCCTCCCTTCGCCAAACAGTATTTTGATCCATTCCATAGCAGAGGAGTTTATACTAACCTGTCCAAAAAATGTGCGGGAATGGGGCTTTGTAAAAAAATAGCAGAACTTCGTCCCTCGGTTGCCACGCAAATCGATAAATACTGGCCTATCAGCCGATCCGCTCCCAGCGGCTCCCTGGCCCGCTTTTTTAAGGCAGTTCATTGAACCAAAAATTCATTTATGGCAAAGTATTCAAAGGGAGCGCAGAACAAAGTGGAAAAGGCGATGCACGAAGAGCGACGCGGCCGGCTAAAAAGCGGCCGAAGCGGAAAGACAGTAAAAAACCCGAAGCAAGCCATTGCCATCGGCCTTTCGGAAGCCCGGAAAGAAGGTAAGAAAGTGCCGCCCAAAAAAGGAGCAAAAAAATCCGCAAAAAAGAAAGCAGCTAAGAAAACGACAAAGAAGGCGGCGAAAAAAGCAGCCCCAAAAAAGGCGGCAAAAAAATCGGCGAGGAAGAAATCAGCCAAAAAGAGATAGCCTTCCGGCTGCAACAGCCAACAAGGCCGGAGCCGCATCCTCATCCCATCAAATGAGCCCGGAGATAAAAATCGCCGGCCAGCGTGCGGACGCCGGCCTCTTTTTCCCTGCATTCCCGCACCATCGCCTGGCTGTCAGCTCCCTCCCGGCCCGCATAGGTAGAGACGATAACGGCCATATCATGCCACTTGCCGATGGAATCCTGTAATTTGTCGAGATAGTCCTTGTCAAGCCGGAGCTCTTCGACAAGGCTCTGAGGCAATAACTTTTCCACATACAACAGCTCCTTTATTTTTTTCCGGGCCTCATGAAGCCGGTCACCGGAGGCCGTGAGCAAAACCCCGATCCTGATCAACCGGCCGGCATACCAGTCTTTGATACAACGGGTACGGATAGCGTGGATATCGGCCAATAGCCAGCGGCCGGCTTTCTTTCCCTTCTTACGATACTGCTCCGCATGCCCCTTGAATTCATCGGCGGCATTCAAGCTGATCTCACCCTGTTCTGCCTTATAGGCCGCCGGCACCGAATGAAAATGTTCCAGCAATTGAAGGTTAGTGTTTGCATCCCGGATCTTGCCGGCCTGGCGGAACATTTTCTTCAACAGACCGAAGTCTTTCGAAGCCCGTTTGCCCGAACAAGCCTTCACCATTTGCACAAACGCTTGTACTTTCTTGACATCCAGCCTCAGACGGTGTAATGCCTCCGGGTCGCCGGACTCGCCAAAAACCTGCAGCTGGATCAACCAGTCTTTTTCCTTTTTCGACAGGTATTTCTTTTGTTTCTTTTTAGAAAGCATATCAAGCCGTGTATTTCTGTTTAATAAAATCCAGCACATGCCGCCGCGAAGCCGCCGCATCCATCTTTTCGGCTTCCTCGGCTACCCTTGCCAGGTCTTCATCGTGAATGGTCTTGCGGAACCAGTTGGTAAAGTCTTTTCGACGAAGGTGATATAACCAGGTGTCAATATCGAGGCCTTCCGCTATATGCTGGAATAATATCAGGTTATTGGCGACAAGGTGAAGACGCCCCTCCTCACCGGTAAAAATAAAACTATTCTCGCCCATATCTCCCTGCGCATATTTCTTTTTATGCCGCTGCAGCAGCTGGTGCGGCTGATTATACCGGACCACGAAAGGAGACCGGGAACCGTTTCTTTCCCACACACAAATTTCGCCTTCCACCAGGGGAGGGATATCGACGGGCACCTCACACTGAAGCATCTTGCCAAATTGTTCGAAGGGATAAGCCGGGTTATCCCCGATGCTGATGATCATCCCTATCTTCGAAAGCGCCGTTGCATGCAGCGCATGCGGAGAAGTACTGATAACGATGAAATTATTAAAATCAGGCGGAAAATGGTCCGCGGTTATCCCCGAAGGGGCCGGCACCAAATGGTGTGCTTCATCCATTATCAGCCAGTGAGGACGGGAATAAACCCTGCGCAGCCCGACCAGCACGTCGAGCAGGCGGAAGAATAATTCCGGCCGGTCGTGCAGGGGAATAGACAACGTGCAAATGACAAGGTTTTGCTGCGGGTCTTTCAGCAGCTGTTCGATCTCTTCCATTGGCGGCAGGGATACTTCATTGCCGATGACCGTTGCCCCGGGTAGTTCAAGATAGTCGCCTTCCGGATCGATGAGACAAAACTGGTATTCTTTCCGGATGAGGCTTTCGACGATACTAACGGTAAAAGTCGTTTTGCCGCCACCGGTAACGCCGGCCACCAAAATACCGCTTCGCCAGGGACTGATGCAAAATGGGCCGCCGTCCGGCAGCGTCCCCAGGTCGAGCCAGTGCCGGGTTAGCCGCTCATCCAATTCCGCAAGGTCATTGTCGATGAGGGCGTCAATGAGTTGAATTACCCCGGCCCCGTGACTTCCCGGTGTCACCCAGTCCGCCATGGCTTTCAAGGCTGGCAACGCATTCCCGACAGCAACCGCAGCTTCCGCTGCCTGTAGCAGCGAGCTGTCATTCTCGGCATCTCCTACCCCTACGGTATTGTGCGGGGAAAGCTGTAATTGACGCAGCAGCATCTGCAAACCGGTGGCCTTATTAATACCCGGCGGGAGGATCATAACGGCGCCTTTATTAAAAATAACCTGGTATTCACTGCCGGAAGCCTTGATCACCTCCAGCACGGCCTGTTCATGCGGCACCCAGGTCGCTACGATAACCTTTCCTACAGACAACGGATGAACACCCTTCCGCTGAAGGTTGCTGATAAACTCCGCACCAGGTGACTGACCAAGTAATTTTTCTTCACCCGTGGACGTGGTATGAATGACGGCTCCGTTCTCTGCGACGATATAGTCGAAGACTTTATAATCCGGAAAGACAAGGACGAGGTCTTTCATTTCCCGGCCGGTGACAAGCACGAGCCTGCGGCCTGTAGCTTGCAGCTCACGGAGCTTTCCCACTATTTCGGGAGAAACAAGACCCTGGTCAGCAAGGGTACCGTCGTAGTCCGAGGCAAGTAGCTGATAACGCATAGCTCAGTCCATGGCCACACCGGCATTTTCGATATAGTGTTTGAAGTTGTTGAGATCCGCTTCGATCTTTTCCCGGAAAACAGGGGTCAGTAACCGGGCCACCCTTTCCCCTATGGCGCCCAGCGGAGCACGATAGGAGATCATCATATCAATACGGGTAGCCAGTCCCGGAGTATCCGAAAAATTGATCTTACCCACATTTTCAATGGCGGCGCCGGGCACGGAATGCCAGGATAGCTCCGTATCTTTCTCCTCTTTTACAATCTTTGCCTCCCAGCGAACATCGCCCAACCCCGCCGGCAGTTTCAATTTCCACGCAGAAGTAATGCTGTCTATCTCATCGACATGATCGAGATGTTTCATGAATAAAGGAAGATTTTCCAGGTTACGCCAGAAAGCATAAACCTCCGGACGGGGTTTGTTGACAACCAGCGAGGTCCTGACATTGATGTTTGAGCCTTGTCTGGCGCCCCGCCGGCTTTTAAAAGCTGAAACCAGGGGACAATGACCCGAAACGGCCCGGTATAACAGGTACCCTCCGCCCAGGAGCAAAAGACTATCTGCCTTGTGTCTTTTGGCGACAAAGTATAATAATAACGAGCCCGCAATGGCGGAAAGGACGCGTTCTCCATCTCCTACATTAGCCGGTTTCCCGGCAGGGATATCTTGCTGCTTCATAGAAGGCTTTTCTCATCCGTTGCAAATAACATGCTAGCGCCCAAAAATCCACTTTACCCGGCTCTGCCCCATTCTTCTCATTTGACCCATTTAAACACTTCTCTAAAATCATGATTTTATGAGACTGCTTTACTGTTGCGTTTTCCTGTCCTTTTTATTGAATGCCTTCCCCGTTTTTGCCCAATGCGACTCCCCCGGACAACCGGTTATCGGTCTACCCCAACCCGGGCCGGGAGATAGTGAATATCCTGAACCCGGACGGTCTTTTGATCCGGGAGATAAGGATCATCAATACAGCCGGTGTGGAGGTGAAACGACTCCGTCCGCTGGCGAACAATACGACAGTACAGCTTCCCATCGGCGAGCTCAGCCAAGGTATCTATACACTGAAACTACTCACTGATAAAGGAACGGAAATCCTGAAACTCGTTAAATAATTCAATGCGCCAATGACCATTCAATGCGCCAACGAGTCGGGAGGAATTCCTTTCCGATCCGTCCCCGGCTGTGACCCCGGCTCTGTTACAGCGCCAGGATTTTCCGGTGATGAATAATTCCTCCGGCTATACCACCGGCCCGCAAAAAAGGAAAGCACTATCACAAATATGATGACGATAAGCATTACATACCTCCGCCGGTTGTAACGCCCAAATTGATCTGGTGTTGCCATATACTACATTTTACTCTTTATGAAGCAGCCCTTGTACCAGGGCCTTCCACTGGATCCGGGAAAGACCGATAGCGCCAATCGTGCCGACTATTTTATTCCGCAATTTATCTGGATTGTCCGGTTGTGTTGAATTGGGCACTTCGTTACGGCCATAAACAGTCATGGTAACCCTCTTCTCCCTCCGTTCAAGTATAAATGTACTGGTAGCGGAGTCTTCGAGGAAATGAGCCGGCCCGGCTCCAGGTTTGATAGGAGGCGCAGGGGAAGGACGCACCTGGATAAGAAACAGATCATCGGTTGGAACACCCACCGGGTCTTCGACCTTTTCGATCTTAACCCAGTCATAACCCCGGCCCTCCCGCGGGCCCGGCCCCGGGATATCGATGCGGATAAAATCATTGACCGCCGCATGACCCTGCAGGTCCTTGCCGGTTTCATCGGTCAGCTGAAAGCCGGCTGCCAGGGAACCACACATATCGGTCCATTGATTGACATCCAGTAGTCTTTCCGACGCCCTTTCGAAGACATACCGGGCATCTTCTTCCCGTTCCGTAAGCACTTCTGCAGCGGTCTGCGTGGCCTCCCCTTTTGTCTGTGGCGGAAGCAGGAGGTCAATATATCCGGGTATCGTATTTGACGGGGCCTCCTGTTCCTCCGTCGATGCCCAACGAATGGCGTCATCGAGAAGATGGGTTGGAAATCCTTTATATTCTCCCGGCAACAGATGGCTGATCGTATCTGTAAAACGCCGGATCCTGTCCACATCAGAAATGATAGCCACTTTGTGCCAGCGTGCAAGCTCCTTGAGACCCAGCCAGATATCCCTGACCCAGGCTCCGGCGCTGAAGTTCTTCAGCGAAGTATCTACGTAGAAGACAAAGTTGAGATGCCCAAAGGTCTCGACGTGACGACGTATTACAGGAAAGACGATCTTTTCATAATCTTCGCGGGTGACTTCGCCGCTGGCCTTGAATCCTGCAACGTTAGGGGGAATGCCGGGTAATATTCCGATCATGGAAGTTTTTTTAAAAAAGAAAGTTACAAAAGTCCTGCCAGCACGTACAAAATACTCCCTTAAGCCCTGTTTCTGCCCATAAAGATATATTGGTGGTATTTTCCCCTTTATCGTGTTTTTACTATGGGCCTATTGTAAATAATCTACGTGTAATCACGGATAAAAATTGGATTTTTTCTTACCTTGGTACACAGTACGACTTTGGCAATCACCCTTTAAATCTCTGCCTATGTATGATTTTTTAAAGGTTGGTGATGAGGTAACCTTTCCTGGCTTGTTGGATATCAAGCTGATAGTTGAAGAGGTCCGTGAAAACAGGGGTAATGTCCGCTGTAAATACTATGACGACTGTCTCAAAAGGTTTATTAAGCTCACCCTCCCTGCAGATGCGCTGGTCCCCTGCCAAAAGGCGCAAAAGAAGATGCTAAAGGTCTCTGTTAAATAGTAGCACCCGCCAGGGGGTAACTTATCCCTTCGGGTTCAAGGCCTGCCGGATCCTTTCGGCCAGGTCATGGAGATGGTATTTGCTTAACTTATCCGTTGTCGCCGGAATGGCGGCTAATAGCTGACTTCTCAGGCCGGCTAATTCTGCTTTGGCTATAGAAGGCAGATCGGTATTCTTCGTATTGGGCCCGAATAAAATCAGCAGGCCGGGAATTCCTGTCGATGGCGGCTGAGCGGGGTTAACAATGGAGATAAGCGACTCGACATAGGTCTTCTGCAAATTCCGCCGGTAAACATCAATTGCCTTATGAGTAGTCAGCTCCTTCCAAACACCCTTACGCGTATCTTCCAACAGATCCTCCACCGTATAAGTCTTCACCGGGCCATAACGATTCGTCGACTGCAATAAGTTGTTCAGCCGGGAAGAGGACAAGAGGCTGCCCAGCACACCAGTCTGGATGGAGCCGACAGGGTCCCCGGACGAAGGACTGCTGATCTTGTTCAGGATAGAATTATCCAGTAGCCAGCGCGGAGTTTCGAAGAGCCGGTCATTCAGGAAAACCACTGCCTCATGCTGCCGGGCCCTGGGTGTTGGTTCATATACATCACCCGGCTCTTCTACACTGTGGAAAGTTTCGTACACACCGCCAACATTCCTCAGCACATGCCCCATATAACGGCCAAACTGGGAAGCCACCTGTTTGTATATATCGGACAGGTTATCATATTTATCGTCCTCTTCCCGGGTCCATTCGATCAGGTTGGGCAGGATACGCTGCAGGTTCCTAATGCCATATTCGCTTGCTTTCATATTGTTGTCGCCAAGGTCTTCCGCCTGCGCACGAGGGTCCCCATTGTAGCCTTCGCCGCCAAACCAGAGTCGGGGGTTGGCTTTAAGACTATCGATGATCCACTTGTTGACAATCTTAGCGTCTTCCTTCGCAGACCTGGCGCCCGAATACGCATACCCCCACCGAATCGCCCAGCGGTCGTATTCACCGATACGGGGAAAGAGGTCGGTTTCAGGGATATTATCCTGCGGCTGCGCCACGTAATTAAACCGGGCATAGTCCATGATGGAAGGAGTATGACCATGGACGTCCAGCCAGGCTTTGTCCCGGAGTTTTTCTACCGGCACCGTGCTGCTGCTGCCCATGTTGTGCCTCAGCCCAAGCGTATGGCCTACTTCATGAGAAGATACAAAACGGATAAGCTGGCCCATCAGACTGTCATCCAAATGCATTTTCCGGGCTTTCGGGTCCACCGCCGCCGTCTGGACCATGTACCAATCGTGGAGTATCTCCATAACATTGTGGTACCAGCCGATATGGCTTTCGATGATCTCTCCGCTGCGGGGATCGTGAATATTGGGTCCATAAGCGTTTTCGACATCCGAGGCGAAATAACGCAATACGGAATAGCGGGCATCTTCCAGGCTCATGGTGCTGTCATTTTCCGGCCATTCCCGGGCTTCGATGGCATGTTTGAAGCCGGCTTTTTCAAAGGCCTGCTTCCAGTCATTAACACCCTCCATCAAATAGGGTACCCATTGCCGGGGGGTAGCCGGATCGATGTAATAGACGATGGGCTTTTGAGGTTCGACCAATTCACCACGCTGCCATTTTTCCCTATCCGCCGGTTTAGGCTCCAGCCGCCAGCGGACGATGAACTCATGATTTTCTATTTTCTGCTGATCATCGCTGTAGATGGTGTAGTCTTCGGCGAAGTATCCTACCCGCTTATCGAACAATCGCTTGGACATAGGGGTAACCGGAAGCAGAATTAACGAAGTGTTCAGCTCCAGGGTAACCGCTCCCGCCGCATCGGTGGGCGAGCTGAGGGAAAAGCCAAAAGGAGAAGGCATTCCGCCGCTGGTGGAAAAGGTCTTGATACTCCTCACTTCGGTATTGATAGGAAAAGTATTGATGTGTTCGATATAAGACCGGTCCCCGGCAAGGCCGCCGAGTTTCATCCGCCCTTTAATGGCGGGCGGAATACTGACGATAAGGTTGTCTCCCTTAAAATAGTCCGTGACATCGATGACGACACTCGAAGAGTCTTTTCCATAAGCCCTGATGTCGAAAGCCGCCGCGATGGGGTTTACATTGGAATTTCTTACAGCCTTATAAATTTTATTGGTAGAATCGGCCATGCTGATGAGGGTGACAACCCGAAGGAACAGGGTGTTGCCGGGACCTTTTTCCCATTGGAGAGTCTGCTGGTTGGCGAGCTCTCCGCCATAGATGCCGCCGCCTGCCGTCTTACCAAAACGGGTGATCGCCATAAATTCCCGGAGCAACAGGGAATCCGGAATTTCGAAATACCATTTATCCTCGATCTTATGCACCGTGAATAATCCGGAATGCGTAACAGCCTTGTCTGTGATCACTTCTTTATAGGGTTTTGGCCCCGGTTTGGGTGGGGTAAAACCTGGAAAGCCGGGTGTTTTGGGCTTGGACGTATCTGTCGTGGTGGGGCTTACAGGCTTTTTCTGGGCAAATACAGGTGCAACCGTTGCTGCGGCAATGGCCGCCATCAATAAGGCTTTCTTCATTTTTGTAATAGAGTCGTTTGAGAATATAAGGGGGTGAAACTATCGAACTTTTCGGGATGCGGCAAATAGGTATACGATTTTTAACAAATTTCCGTTAATAGTCAAGATTTAACCCTCTACCAATGAGACTGATTCCCACTCTGTTACTTCTTTTCACCACCATCAATTTCTCCATTGCCTCCCCCGGTGAACCGGAAGATGTTCACGCCCGTTTATTACAAGGCAAACGGCGATCTGTAATTGCCTATGCCGGCGAAAACCACTCTTTTACACTGGATGTGCCCTATAAGTCCGCAAAACCCTCGGACGTGCCAGGATTCATTACCATCGACAAACAGATTATCCAGGCGACCCTGGTGCCGGCGGACAAATCCCTGAACCGGAAAGCATCAGATCCCTCACCCGAAAAAGAACTCCTTCTTAAGTATATGAATTATGAGCTTAGCTATTATAAGAAAAAGCTCAGGCAGAATTACAGCAACCTTCAGACAGAATGGATAACCTTGCAGGGACGCCTGTTCCTGGTATGGTATTTCAACATGCCCGAAAATTATAAGTTGGTAAGCCGGCAGGTATATGTCTCTACCCTGTTTTACGACCAGGTAATGGACCTGAATGCTCCCGTGTTCAAGGCGGATGACTGGGGAAAAGCAAGAGCCATATTGGTCCGGCTGGCAGGGTCGATGAAGACCTTCGACAAGCAACTGGACCTGCAGGGATTACAGAAGAAATTGTAAATTGAGCCCATGAAACGGCTCCTTCTACTACCATCACTACTGCTTCAATTATCCATTCTTCATGCCCAAACCCCAAAAGCCAATGCAGGCAACGCCGACTACTTCCCCCCTCGCGGGCAGTGGCAGCACCGCTCCCCATCTTCCCTCGGCCTGGACTCAATAAAACTCGCCGCCTCCATCCAGTTCGCCCGTGACAACGAAGCCAAAGCCCCCCGCGACCAGGAACTGGCGCAAGCCCTGAGCTTTGGCCGCGAACCCTTCGACGAAGGAGTCGGCCCCTTCAAAGAAAGAGGCGAACCGACAGGCCTCATCATTTACAAAGGTTATATCGTCGCCGAATGGGGCGAGCCGCTGCGGGTGGACATGACCCACAGCGTTACCAAGAGCTTTCTTTCCACCACGGTAGGCCTGGCCGTCGACCAGGGACTGATCCACAGCGTTACAGATACCGTCGCCCCCTATATCCCCCCAATAGAGGTCTATAACCCAGCAGCCATAACACGCCAGCCGGAAGACCTCGGGAAACCGCAGCTCCTATACCCCTTTTCCAGCCCCCACAACCGTACCCTGACCTGGGATGTAATGCTCCGCCAGACCAGCGACTGGGAAGGTGTGCTCTGGGGTAAACCTGACTGGGCCGACCGCCCGGCGGGTAAACCCGAAGAATGGCCCACCCGCAAACGTAACGCGCCGGGCGCCGTATGGAAGTACAATGACGTCCGGGTAAATGCGCTGGCCCTGGCAGCCACCAGCGTTTGGCGCCAGCCGCTGCCGCAGGTGCTGAAAACCTATATCATGGACCCCATCGGCGCATCTGCCACCTGGCGGTGGAACGGCTATCGCAATTCCTGGATCGTACTCGACGGACAACCCATACAATCCGTCAGCGGCGGCGGCCACTGGGGCGGCGGTATGTTTATCAACGCTTATGATATGGCCCGCTGGGGACTGCTCACCTTACACCGCGGTAACTGGAACGGCAAACAGCTGATCTCCGAAGAATGGGTACGGCAAGCACTGACCCCCACCTCCGCCAATCCTTCCTACGGTTATATGAACTGGTTTCTCAATACAGACCACAAGCTTCTGCCCGGCGCTCCGGCCTCGGCGTTTGTACATATCGGTAATGGAACTAACTTTATTTATGTGGACCCCGAGCATGGAGTCGTCGCCGTGGTACGGTGGATCGAAAACGCCTCGATGGATGGGATGGTAAAAAAAATACTGGACGCCCTTGGAAAATAAGCCCGGGCCCGCAAAACCTACCAGGATGGAACTCGCTAAAACATATAAGATCGAAACCACTCGCCTTCTGATCCGCTGTTATGCCCCGGCAGACGCGGGCAAACTGCAAGCCGCCATCAACGGCAGCATTCAACACTTACGCCCCTGGATACCCTGGGCCCAGGAAGAACCACAGGAAATAGAATGGATAGCTAAATTCATCCGGCAGTTCAGGGGCCAGTTCGACCTCGGCCAGGATGCGGTATTCGGCATCTTCGACAAAGAAGAAACCGAGATCATCGGAGGAACCGGCCTGCACAACCGCGTCGGAAAAGATGCCCGGGAGATAGGCTACTGGATCAACGTGAAACACATCGGCCGGGGATATGCAACGGAGGCGGTGTGCGCATTGATGAGAGTAGGGTTCGAAATAGAAGGGCTGGCCCGACTGGAGATACACTGCTCGCCCGAGAATACCCGCAGCAGCAATATTCCATACAAGCTGGGATTCCGGCATGAAACTACATTTAAAAATCATTCCACAAATCCTCAAGGCCAGCTCCAGGATGAAATGATCTGGACCATCAGCGCCCAGGAATACGCCACGAACCCAATACGCGGGATCCCAATAAAAGCCTATGATTTCCTGGAAAGAGAAATATACCTTAACATCGCTTCCACAAAGTAATAATCCGCATACGTCAGCGGCACATCCACTTCCGAACGGGCGGGAAGATGCCCTACGCTATGCTTTAATAAAAACCCGCCATTAGACCCCACAACAGCCTTATACGTATTGGAAGAAAGATTCACAATGATCTGCTCGGCTACACTCAAATACTCCTTTCCATGTTCGGGCGCCACATACCCGCTTAATTCGATAAGGGCCGAAGCCATCACCGAAGCAGCCGAAGCATCCCGCAGGGCGCGGGGAATATCCGGTGCATTATAATCCCAATAGGGGATCTTGTCGGCCGGAAGATTGACATTACTTAAAATAAAATGCGCGATATGCTCCGCCTGTTCGAGATAACGCCGGTCATGAGTACTCCGGTACATTACCGTATAACCATACAATCCCCAGGATTGACCCCGCGCCCAGGCAGAAGAGTCGGCATAACCCTGGGCCGTTTTTTTAGCCAGGACCGCACCCGTAGCCGTATCATAATCTATTACATGGTAAGAGCTATAGTCCGGACGAAAATGATTCCGCATAGTCGTATTGGCATGTGTGACGGCAATCCGGTAAAAGGACGAGTCGCCGCTAACCCCGGTGGCCCAGAACAGGAGCTCCAGGTTCATCATGTTGTCGATAATGACCGGGTATTTCCAGGGCTTGCTGTCCCACGACCGGATACAGCCTACCGTAGGGTTGAACCGGGTAGACAGCGAACGGGCGCTGTTGAGCAGCACATCCTTGTACTCCGGCCGGTCCAGCAGGCGAAGCCCGTTGCCATAACTGCAATACATCATGAAGCCCAGGTCATGGGTCCCCTTATTGTATTGCTCCTTCTCCAGCAATAAAAGCCTGGACTGCGCCTCCCGCAGCAGCGATGTGTCATGGGAAAATTCATACAAATAAAACAAGGTACCGGGATAGAATCCGCTGGTCCACCACCGCGCATCACTGGTCTCCAGTTTATCCCCATAGGGATTATAGGTCTTCGGAAGACGGTCGGCGGGCACGCGGCCCATCAGCACCTTGTACTGGTTGACGGCTTGCCGCAGCGATCCGTCGATGAGACGAACCAGCGCAGGCTTGGGACTAAGGTGGACAGATTTTTGAGCGCGGGCAGGCACAACGGCAAAGAAGCCCAGGGCCAATAGCGGAAGAATTCGATACATGAAACAAATGTACCTATTTTTGCGGGTATGAGCGAAAAACTGAAGGCCCTGGCCCGTGAATTTGCCGGAGAGTTATACGACGACACCGTCATGCGAACCCTATACGCAACAGATGCATCTGCCTACCGGGAAAAGCCGCAAGCCGTAGCCATCCCTAAAGACACCGAAGACATCCGGAAGCTGATCCGGTTTGCACACGCTGAAAAGACATCCCTGATCCCCCGTACCGCCGGCACTTCCCTCGCAGGACAGGTAGTTGGAAAAGGCATCGTAGTAGACGTATCAAAATACTTTACCCAAATACTCGAACTAAACACGACAGAAAGATGGGTGCGGGTACAGCCCGGCGTTATCCGGGATGAGCTGAATTTATTCCTCAAACCCCATGGACTGCTGTTCGGACCCGAGACCTCCACGGCTAACCGGGCCATGATCGGGGGTATGGTCGGCAACAATTCCTGCGGTTCGAATTCGGTGGTCTATCGCAGCACGCGCGAACACCTGCTGGAAGTAAAAGCCCTCCTCAGCGACGGCACAGAAGCTACCTTCAGCACCCTCGACCCCGACAGCTTCCACGCCAAATGCGAAGGCCAAAACCTCGAAGCCCAACTCTACCGCTCGACAAGGACCATGCTTAGCAGTTATGACAACCAGGTCGCCATCCGGAAGGAGTTTCCCAAAAAGACAGTCGAAAGAAGAAATACCGGTTATGCCCTCGACCTGCTTTTGGAAACCGCGCCCTTTACAGCAGGTCACCCGGACTTCAATTTCTGTGGCCTGCTGGCAGGCTCGGAAGGCACTTTGGCTTTTATCACCGAGATCAAGCTCAACCTCTGCCCCCTCCCCCCAAAAGAAACAGGCCTGCTCTGTGTTCACTTTAATACCATAGACGAATCCCTCCGCGCCAATCTCATCGCCCTGGAATACCAGCCTACAGCCAGCGAATTGATCGATCACTATATACTGGAATGCACAAAGGATAACATCGAACAACGGAAAAACCGTTTCTTCGTACAGGGTGATCCCGGCGCCATCCTGGTCATCGAATTCAAAAAAGATACCCGGGAAGAGATAGAAACCATCGCCGCAAAAGTAGAAGCCGGGATGCGGGCAGCAGGGCTGGGTTATCATTTTCCCCTCTTGTTCGGCAACGATACCAACAAGATATGGTCGCTCCGGAAGGCAGGCCTGGGTTTGCTGAGCAACCTGCCTGGCGACGAAAAAGCAGTACCCGTGATAGAAGACACCGCGGTAGACGTACACGATCTGCCCGCGTATATCCGCGACTTCAACGAAATATTAAAAAAGTACGATCTCTACTCCGTGCATTACGCCCATGCCGGCAGCGGAGAGATCCACCTTCGCCCGATCATCAACCTGAAAACAACCGAAGGCAACCACTTATTCCGCGCCATCGCCGAAGAGATTGCGACGCTGGTAAAAAAATACCAGGGTTCGCTTAGCGGCGAACACGGAGACGGACGTTTAAGAGGAGAGTTTATCCCCCAAATGGTAGGCGAAAAGAATTACCAGCTCTTCCGCCAGTTGAAACAAACCTGGGACCCGGAAAATATCTTCAATCCCGGTAAGATCGTGGATACGCCCCCCATGAACTCGATGCTGCGTTATGAACCCGGACAGCAGACACCGGCCTTCCCTACCCTTTTCCGCTTCCACCAGCAGGATATCCTGCAACATGCCGAACAATGTAATGGCTCGGGAGATTGCCGCAAAACACACCTGTCCGGCGGGACCATGTGCCCCTCCTTTATGGCTACCCGCAACGAGAAGGATACGACAAGGGCAAGGGCCAATATCCTGCGGGAATTCCTCACCCATTCGGAAAAATCCAATCGCTATGATAACAAGGAGATATATGAAGTGATGGACCTTTGCCTTAGCTGCAAGGGCTGCAAATCGGAATGCCCCTCCAACGTGGACGTCGCCAAGCTGAAGGCAGAGTTTCTGCAACACTACTACGACACAAACGGAGTGCCCTTCCGCGCTAAGCTGATCGCCAATTTCTCCGCCACCGCCAAACTGGGGGCGATGGCGCCGGGATTATACAACTGGGCCATGACAAATCCCACCCTCAGCGGATGGATCAAAAAATTCTCCGGCTTCGCCAAAGAAAGATCGATGCCCCTATTATATAAAACAACCCTGCGCAGCTGGTATAAGAAACACACCCCGCAAAAATCCGCCACCCCCACCGGCGCCCACAAAAAAGTCTACCTCTTCTGCGACGAGTTCACCAACTACAACGACACGGCCATAGGCATCAAAGCCATCCAGCTCCTGGAAAAATTAGGCTACGAAGTAGTAATACCCCAACACGGCGAGAGCGGCAGAACCTGGCTCTCAAAAGGCCTCGTCCGCGAAGCAAAAAACATCGTCAACGAAAACATCCGCCTCCTTCACCCGTTGATCACCCCGGATACCCCCCTCATCGGCATCGAACCTTCGGCTATCCTCACCTTCCGCGACGAATACCCCGACCTCGCCGAAGATCACCTGCTGGATGCGGCAAAAAAACTCGCCCAAAACACCTTCCTCATCGACGACTTCCTGGCAAAAGAAATCGACAAAGGAGCCATCCGGCCAAACCTGTTTACAAAAGAAAAACGCCGGATACAGCTCCACGGCCACTGCCAGCAAAAAGCGCTGAGCTCGGTAGCCGGCTCGGTAAAGATCCTGTCCCTGCCGGAAAATTATACCGTCAGCACGATCCCTTCGGGTTGCTGCGGAATGGCAGGGTCCTTTGGTTATGAAAAAGAACACTACGATATCTCACAAAAGATCGGGGAACTGGTTTTACTGCCGGCAGTACGCAAGCAGGGAGAAGACGTGCTCATCGCCGCACCCGGGACAAGCTGCCGGCACCAGATAAAAGACGGCACAGGACGCAAAGCCCTGCACCCCATCGAAATTTTATACGAAGCGCTGATTTAAAAATTAAATTTGCATATCCAAAACCAGTAAACCACTATGGCATCGGGCACAAAGATAGATCCGCACATCAAGCCGAACAATGACACCGGGTTCGGAATAAATGCGGCTAATTATGGCGGAAGATTTATCAACCGTGACGGGACCTTCAACCTCCGGAAAGAAGGCCTGCCCTATTTAAGCCGCTACAGCATTTACCATCATATGCTGACCCTGCCGCGGTGGAAGTTCATCGGGCTTATCATATTATTCTATTTTGCCATCAACCTGGTTTATACCGGCATCTACCTGCTCATCGGCCTGGACCAATTGCAGGGGGTCATCGCCACTACGGCCTGGGCTAAGTTTAAAGAAGCCTTTTTCTTCAGCACGGAGACCTTTACGACCGTGGGCTATGGCCGGGTCAACCCGGTCGGCGGCTGGGCCAATCTCGTCGCGGCCATAGAAAGCATGAGCGGCTTCCTGTCCTTTGCCCTCGCCACGGGTCTCATCTATGGACGTTTTGCCCGGCCCCACTCCTTCCTCGTATTCAGTGAGCATGCCCTCGTCAGTCCGTTTAAAGGCGGAATGGCGCTCATGTTCCGGTTTGCGCCCTACAAGGACCACCACACCCTGACCGACGTACAAATACGGGTAAACATCGGCCTGAAAGTCTTACAGGAAGACCTGACCGAAGAATACCGTTATTATGACCTGGCCCTCGAACGGACAAAGGTCGAAAGCCTGCCGATGAACTGGACAGTAGTGCATCCCATCGATGAGAACAGTCCGTTACAGGGTTTCACCTATGCGGACATGGCTGCAGCCGACGTGGAGATCTATGTCCTGATCAGGGGCTTTGACGACGTCTACTCCAACTTCGTCCAGCAACGGACCTCCTATACCTACCACGAAATAAAATTCAACGGGAAATTTGTTCCCATGTACCGGGAAAGCGAGGATGGGAAAACCACCATCCTGGAATTGCATAAGCTGAATGAATACACCGAATTAACAGAAAAATTATAGAAAAAAGGCGTATTCTTGCGTTACCCGCCGAACAGAAGTCGCCAATCGTCGACCGAAGTCGCGCGTCCGCCGTTTCCTCTGAAGAATTCCCCCCTTTCGACCTATCTTAAATGCCAGTTTATTGTAATAGCTATTTTATTGCATATAAAATTTTATGCATTCGTAAACCGTTTTATAAATTATCGGTCATAGCGAGGTCCTAATCCAAAAACTGTTGAATTTATTTTTTAAAATATCTGTTACTCTACCCCTGATTATTTTCCTGGTTAATACGGGGAAGGCCCAGGATTCCCTGAAGAACAAGCAGATAGACCTGGTGGACGTAGGCCGGTCCTGGTTGAAAGGACATCGTACCCGGCGGGTGGACACCATCGCAGAAAAACAAGGCAAACTGCATATATCCGCCTTGCCGGTAGCCGGATATACCTTGCAAACGGGTTTTGCAGGGGTGCTGAGCTCGAATTTTGCCTTTTATACCAGCGAGCACGGCCAGGCCAACCTCTCTACCGTGCTGACCAGCCTAACCTATTCCCAATACGAACAGATTATCTTTCCTATCCAGGCCAATATCTGGACCAAAGGAAATAAATACAATATCATCACCGACTGGCGCTATATGAAATACCCCTCCCTGACCTATGGACTCGGCGGGAATACCAGTACGGACAGCGGTTATAACATCGACTACGGTTATCTGCGGCTTCACCAGGCCATTTTAAAGACCGTCGCCCGCGATCTTTATCTGGGCCTGGGTTATGACCTGGATTATTTCTGGAATATTCAGGAAATAGATCCCCCAACCGGTAAACCCACGGATTTCGAACGCTATGGACTCAAGCCAAAGGAAGTCGCATCAGGGGTATCGGTGCACTTTCTTTTTGATAGCCGCCGCAATCCCATCAACCCCGGGAAAGGGAATTATGCCAGCATCACCTACCGCCCTAACTTTACCTTGCTGGGCAGTGACAACAACTGGCAGTCTTTGTTACTAGACTTCCGGAAATACATAACCTTTCCTTCTCATACCCACAATGTCCTGGCCATCTGGAGTTATGACTGGTTCACGGTAGGTGGCGGCAAGCCGCCCTATCTCCTGCTGCCCAGCACGGGCTGGGATGCCTATAGTAATACAGCCAGGGGATATATCCAGGGGCGGTATCGAAGCCAGAATATGTTATACCTGGAGTCGGAGTACCGGTTCGGACTCTCCGCCAACGGCCTGCTGGGGGGTGTCGTTTTTGCCAACGCCCAGTCTTTTTCCGAGCCCAATTCGGGCCACTACGAATACATCGCCCCCGGTTATGGCGCCGGTCTCCGGATCAGCCTCAACAAATTCAGCCGTACCAATCTTTGCATAGACTATGGCTGGGGCAGCCATGGATCAGGCGGTTTTTTTGTCAACCTCGGTGAAGTTTTTTAACTAACTTCCGGTTATGAGAAAACTACCTGCACTGCTGACAACCCTGCTGTTCTATTCCACCATCTATTCGCAGCCCGCGACCTCATCGACCTCATCAGACCCCCGCCTGGCAAAAGCCACAAGAGAAGACAAAGCCGGATGGATCTACGTCCACCTGGAAGGCAGCCCTAAAGACATCGGCTTCCAGCACGGCTCCCTCCTGGCCACCGAGATCGACGACCTGATAAAAACCATGCAGTATTTCCTGCCGCACAACTCCGGCAAAGACTGGACCTTCTACCGCGAAGCAGTAAAAAAAATGTTCTGGAATAAGATCGACCCCGAATACCAGGAAGAGATCACCGGCATCACAGAAGGCCTGAAGACAAAGGGCTTTCAATACGATGTATACGACCTCGCAGTGCTCAACGGCAATATCGAACTGGCCCAATACTACGTTCCCTCGCTCACCGCAGCTAATAACAAAGCCCCCGGCAATTGCAGCGGGTTCATCGCCACCGGCTCCTACACGGCCGACGGCCAGATAGCCATCGGTCACAACAACTGGACAGATTATATCCTGGGCGAACGCTGGAACGTCATCGCAGACATCATCCCCCAAAAGGGTAACCGCCTTTTCATGGACATGATGCCCGGATTGATCCATAGCGGCGACGACTTCGTCGTCACCAGCGCCGGTATCCTCATCACAGAAACAACCATCACCCAGTTTAAGGGCTTTGACGAGAACGGCATCCCCGAATTCGTTCGCGCCCGTAAAGCAGCCCAATATGCTAACAACATCGATGACTTCATAAAGCTGATGACAACAGGCAATAACGGCGGTTATGCCAACGACTGGCTGGTCGGAGACACAAAGACCAACGAGATCGCACGTGTCGAACTAGGCCTGAAAAACTACAAGGTCTGGCGTACAAAAGACGGCATCTACACCGGGTCAAATTTCCCAAGTGACCCCAAGCTCATCGCAGAAGAAACTACCTTCAACACGGCAGACAGCACCAATTCTCCCAATAGCCGGCGACGCCGCTGGGAAAAGCTGACCAATGACTACAAAGGCCGCATCGATGCCGAAACAGCCCGGACGATAGAAGGAGATAGTTATAACGAACTCACAAAGGCAAAAGAAGCAAGCCGCTGCGTCATCGCAGGCAGGGTCGATACCGATCCAAAAGGCTGCCCCGAATGGAGCTGGCCGGCCTTTTACCCGGGCGGTACAGTGCAAGGGAAGGTGACGACGGCGGCCCTGGCAAAGGACCTGAAATTCTGGGCTCATATGGGCAACCCAAACGGAGATGATTTCCTGGCGGCGCCCTTTTTCCAACTGCACCCCGAATTTAACTGGCAGGCCAAGTACCTGCACGACATGAAGGCCAATCCCTGGACGCTTTTTGAAGCAAAAAAATAGGTAACGAAAAAAATAGGTAACGTAGCGGTGGGTCTTCCCTACATTACCCAACTTGATGCGACAGGCTTCAATGTCTTAAAAACTGTTCAGATTCAAAAGGATTGTTCTCTTAAGGTTAATCACAGGAAAAGTAAGCTGAATATCTTTGTGAAGTAAAAGTCAGTGTTTAGCCACAAAATACGTACCATAAACCGTCAAACTGACGTCAATTGCCTAAATCTTGATCCGAATCACATATAGGGAATGGGAGGTCAGGGCAAGCGGCATTTTATTGTCCTTTAAGAATATAGTGCTTTCTACCGGGCTGATGGCGGCAGGCGCTTCCAGCGAGTTGACACCATCCGGATCGGCTTTTAATACGGTAACCCAACTCTTTCCCCTTATCTTTTTCCCTCCCTCCGGGCGAATGACCAGCTGCTGTTCCTGGCCGGTTGTATTGACCAGCTTTACAATAAGCTCATGTGTCAGGCTGTCGAAACAGGCTGAACCATAAACACCATCCTTACCGGCAAGCGCTTCCCCATCCCGCAACAGCGGTATAACGACAGAGCCCTTATTATTCGAAAATAATTTTTGCACGTAATAGTCGGGGGTGCCATAGGAACGAAGATTATCAAACCAGATGAGGTCCGGAGCCCATTGCCAGCCATCGACATGGGCGAAGAGAGGGGCATAGGATGCCATCTGCACAACGTCGGCATTCCGTTCGAGGCCGGTCATAAAAGCCGCTTCGGACAGGGCGCATCCCCAGTTATTCCTGTCGCTGCCGGAAACCTTTTTATCTGTATGGGCCGCATATTCCCCGGCAAAGATCTTCGAACCACCCCGGTCGTAGTGGTCATAGCGACCGGCATTTTTCAAAAACCAATCCGGCGAACGATAGTAATGTTCGTCGAGAATGTCCGCATGCAGCTTGCGCAAGGTATCATTCAAAAAATTGAACTCACCCCCATCCGGGCCAGGGCCAACGCTATTGATCAGCCGAATCTCAGGATACCGGGACTTGATAGCGCGGGAAAAAACAAGATACCTTTCGATATACTGAGGCCCCCATTGTTCGTTGCCTACCCCCATCATTTTAAGGTGAAAGGGCGCGGGATGACCCATAGAAGCCCGTAACGCCCCCCATTTGGACCCGACAGGGCCGTTTGCAAATTCGATAAGATCCAGCGCATCCTGGATATAGGGGTCGATACCATCCACGGGGACAACCTCCGCCGAATTGTATTGGCAGGCCATGCCGCAATTGAGTATCGGAAGGGGTTGAGCGCCGATGTCTTCGGCCAGTTGAAAATATTCAAAAAAGCCAAGCCCAAAAGACTGGTAGTAGTCGGGCGTCAGACGATAGGCAAATTCCGTGTTCCATCGATTGATGATAAGCTTGCGATCTTCGACGGCGCCGACCGTTTTTTTCCATTGATAGCGATTGTCCAAGGTGCGGCCTTCGACGATACAACCGCCGGGAAAACGGACAAAACCAGGGTGGAGATCAGCGAGCAGCTGGACAAGATCGGCCCTCAGACCACCCGGACGTTCACGCCAGGTATGCTGGGGAAAAAGAGAAATCATGTCCAGATCGACAGTCCCGGACCCCTCCGCGCTAATACCTGACCCCGCGCCGGTACCCGGCCCCTCCATCCAAATAACAAGGTGAGCCTTTGGTTCAGTGGCTGCAGCGACAAAGCTGGTGCTGTCCTTACGCCAATCACCGCCAGCCCCCAACACCAAACGGGCCGAGCCAATAATATCCCCCGACGGCGAAACCAATTCTATACGCAGGGAACCACCCGATAAACCCCGGTCTAAAACAGAAAAATGATAGGTCTCGCCCTTTTTGATCCCCATTCCCCGAAAACCTTCATTGGAAAGCCCAGTCCCCCCATTGATCCGGATAAACCGGGGATTATCAGGCGACTCAGCCGACCGGTTCAGTACCAAAACGCGCCCGTTGCCCATCGCCTTCCAGCCCATCAGCGGAGTGTCGAATTCAAAGCTCCGGTTCTTCACCAATTCCGCATAGAGACCGCCATCCGCAGCCATATTGATATCCTCAAAAAAGATCCCCCACATCGTGGGCTGGATAGACGCCCCCGGTTTGTCCAGGCGAACCGATAGCTCCTGAGCCGGCACAGCAACCGGAGCAGCAACTAGCACAGCGGCCCAAACCAAAAACAAGAAAAAAAACGCTATCCCGCGGTTACATTTCCATTGGCAGCTTTTACTACTATATACCATTATTCCTTATTTTAAATTTATTTGGCATGACTGACATGAGCCAGACTGATCGTACCGCTTTATTCGAACAATTCATTGACCTCTACTACCCTTCTATTTTTTCGGCCATTAGCAAGCTGGCAAGTGTATCCGATGAAAAAGAGCTTGAGATCCTAACTGTAAAAGTCTTTGTCGAGCTGTGGCAAAACAGCGAAGAGCTTTTCAGCAAGGTCCGGCCCCCGGCCTACATCTATAAAATACTGTTACGGCACGTCTTTGACTATTTGAAGAAAAAAGGCGCCGAAGAACATATTCTCCACTTGCAAAATACGCTGCTTATCGACCCGACTTTCTACGAGTCGCTGATCATAGATCACCCGGATCAGTCATAGATCACCCAGATCAATAATGCCATTTTGCAGGGCAAACCGTATTATGCCCGCCACATTACGAGCCCCGATCCGTTTCGTTATATTACTCCGGTACTGCTCTACGGTCCTTTCCGAAAGAAATACCAGCTGACTGATCTCCCGGGCAGTCTTTTGCTGACAGACGAGCCGGATGATCTCTATCTCCCGGGCGGAAAAGCCGGTATTGGCAACAATCAGCCGGGGATGTTCGTCTTCCGGAAAAACGCGGTGAATGATGTGATTGCGGGCTTCCTTACAGAAATAGTCCTTCCCTTCGAGGAGAAAGTCGACAGCCTTATTGAATTCGGTGTCATCTTCACTTTTGATAACATACCCATGAACGCCGGCTTCAAACATTTTCAGTACGGCGGCAGGATAACCGTTGAAGGAATAGGCCAAGATCCGGGTCCGGCTGCAGTGGTATTTAATCTCTTTTACGATGGCGTCACCGGACCGGTCGGGCAGCACCTGGTCGACGATCACGAGTTCGGGCTGATGTTCGACTGCCAGGCTTATACCCGTGGCGCCATCATTAGCCTGGTAAAATTCGCTGAACTGATCCCCGATAAGCAAACGGATACCGTTGACAATCATATTGTGGTCGTCGATGACAAGAAGGGAACGATATTTCCCGGCGGGAGGATTCATACTAATGGAATTGTAATATCGATCGAATAACCGTTTGGCCAGGAATTATTTAATTGGAAACGACCCCGAAGACTGGAAACCCTTTCTTCTATATTTTTTAATCCTATACCCGCCGTTGCAAAAGCGCTGGGCTCTATTCCCCTGCCATTGTCCGAATAGCTCAAAGTAAGCTGCTGGTCGGGCGCTGTTATCCGGAGCATGAACTTACTGCAGTCGGCATGTTTTATGGAATTGCTGATCAATTCCTGCACAATGGCCTGCAGTTGGGTTAACTGTCCATGACTCAGAACCCGGTTGCCATTCCCTGCCTGCAGCAAAAAATCAATACCGGTAGCGGCCTTTACTTTTTCCAGCAGGTCGGAAAGGACTTTGCCCAGGGAAGCCACTGTGCTAAGCTGGGGCGATTTCAGATCATGGGCGATATTTCTCACCGCATCCATGATCAGATCAATCTGAGTTTTCAGTTCCTCTCCCTGGACAGAAGGAAACTCCTCCCTTGCTTTTTTCGCAAGAATACTCGCATAGAGCACCATCGGCCCAACCTCGTCGTGAAAGTTGCGGGCCAACTGCAACCGCAGGTTTAACAAGCGCCGTTGTTGAGCGGACCGGTAAACCAAAAACCCGGCAAATCCGCCCACAACGAGAAGAAACAAAACAAAGAAAAGGATAATCTCCGACCGCTCCGCCAAATGCTTTTGTTCTTCCGACCGGAGCAATTCCAAACGGGTATTCTCCGCTTCCGCCAGGGCGTAAAGATTATTATCCTTGTCGGCGCTGACGGTATAATAAGCAGAGTCCCGCATTTGATAGACCTTACGTAATTCCGCGTAAGCTTCCTCATAACGCCCCTCCCCCGCCAGCAGCCGGCTGTTAGCCTCCGGCAGGAAACCGGGATCCAGGGAAGAATAACGCACCTTACCATCGCCTGTCGTAAGCAGGGATAGATAACGCCGGGCACTGTCCGTTTTATTCCAATCGAAAAAAAAGTCAACGGCTTCCGAATAAAGATCTTCTGTATAGGAGGGTTGGAGGTGGGGCCGGAATCCCTTGTTCAGGACATCCCGGATAGCCGCCTGCAGAGAGTCGTAAGCCTGGTCTCTATGCTGAAGAAAGCGGTAGTACTCATAATACGTGCTATGCGACACATAATCGTATAACAGCCGGTAATCGCTGTATTTAGCCGGCAACCGGCGCACACCGGCAAGTATATCTTCCATCAGACGTTTACATTCCACTGCCCGGGCGGTATCCCCGGACCGGCAGGCAGCGTAAGTCACCGTTTGCAGGATGGTGACAGCGACAAACACCTGCTCGGGACTGGTCTTACCGGACCCGATGGCCGCGGGTAAGGCCAACAGCATGGGACGAAGCGTATTATATTTTGCAAAGACCCTCGTATAATTCCGGCTGCTGGAATAGACCGTCATCGCAAACAAGTCGCTGTGCGAAAGACCTTCCTTCTCAAACTGCCCCAGTTTTACCCTCTCCTCATTATTTTTTTCGGAATAATAGATGGAACTGCCCAACCGGTTAAGATTATAAGCATTGATTGCCAGGAAAGTATAATAGGCGGCCCGATACTTTCCCCGCCCGGGATCAAGGAAGGCCAGCTGCCGGTAGGTGGATAGCAACAAGGGAAGACTGTCCTCCTTCGCCAATAAAGGCGCTATTGAATCCACCGCTTTCAGGTAATTGGTATCCCGCAGGGAAGACCGCTTATACCGGGTCAGAAGTTTAGACAACCGCAGCTTGAGCGTGTCTGTTTGCTGGGCGTGGACATAATTCCCGGTAAAAACGCCCAGGCAAAAGAGGATTGGTTTTAGCTTATGCAGTAAGCACATAACACGAAAATAGTACTTGTTCAATACATATACAGGGAAAGTACTATATTTTTTGCCCGGAGCCTTAGAGTACAATAACTTTCTAATGCCTAAGCTTTGTTTAACTTAATTCATCGATTGAAAGACTTTATTGACTTCTATTATCCACCCGTATTTTCCGCCATTTCAAGGCTTACGCGTTTGCCCAACCGCTACGAGCTGGAGACTCTTACACAGGAGGTGCTGGCCGATCTGTGGGCGAAAAGAGAAGCCTTTCACGCAGAAAGCCGCAAAGGCATCTTTATATACAGGACGATCCTTTATCATGTATTCACCTATTTAAAGAAACAGGGAGATGAAAAAAGGATCAGTTTCCTGCAAAAAACATTACCGATCAATCCGGAATTTCTTAACTCCTTACAGTAATACTTTTTTTGAAGAACTTCTTTACGATAAAACTGGTCGCAAGACCGGCTGCCATTTTAAATAAATTGGCTTTTACATCCGATTTCCCGCCAAAAAAATGACCGAAAATATTTTTTACAATATTGCTTAGCTTAAACCTGTCCGCTATCTCCGTCACCTTTCTGCGCATGTGCTGCTCATTGACGTAATTCTGGTGTTCCAGGTTACGTATCTCTTCTCTTAATTCGTCGAGCGTAGTAATCTTAGCCATGCCGTATTATTTTAGGATCTTTCTGATCAGCATGTTGCTAAAGGGCTCCTTCAGCCATTGACCCCGCCGGGCGTATAAAACAAGTCCTATGATGGTATATATCCCTCCTATGATAAAAAACCCATAAAAGCTTTTCCCGACCCAGTCTCCTATCAGTAAGGCAAACCCTATGCTGAAAATGATGATCACAAAGGAACTTATAACGATCATGCCCATGCCGGAAATCAGTTCACCGGATACATCCGAAAGGCTTTCAATCGCTTTTAATTTCCAAAGTGTAGTTCTCGTTTCGATGTAGTCGCCCGCATCCGAAAACAAGCTATCAATATCCGTTTGTTGCTCTTCCATAAGTTACGACATTGAGCTGGAGCTGGAATTCTTGGCCTTGCTGAAACTTCCTTTCACACCATCCACTACTTCATTGATTTTATCTTTAACAGTGCCTCCGAATTCAGCAATAGAATCACCCAGGTCATTCCCCGTCTCGATGATCTTTTTGCGGGTTTCAGATCCTTTATCCGGTGCGAGTAAAAGACCCAGTGCGCCACCTATAGCTGCACCTACGAGAAAACCGACTAATACTTTTGAGCTGCTCATATGTTTTAGTTTTATTCAGTTCTATATCTTAAAAATCCTTGCCAGTTTTTATCAGGGGAGAATTTCATCCGCAGCCGTCTAAATGAGAAAAATATTCTACACTCTGAGCAAGAAAGACCGGTATTACAGGAAAAGCCATCCTATCTATTATCCAGACATAGCTTATTGATTATGGTATCATTATGGTTACAGCCATCCTGAATCTCACTTAACTTTTAAACCCTTGCTATATGCAAAACGGTACTATCCTGCAGTTCTTTCATTGGTATTATCCGAACGACGGCAGCCTTTGGAAAAAAATAACCGAAGAAGCCCCCCGCCTGGCCGCAATGGGGTTCACCGTCATCTGGCTACCCCCGGCCTGTAAGGGCACCAACGGAACTTATTCCAGCGGTTATGATATTTATGACCTTTATGACCTGGGTGAATTCGATCAAAAAAATTCAGTCCGGACAAAATACGGTACAAAACAGGAATACCTGGACGCGATAAAAGCTATTCATGAAGCCGGTATGCAGGTTTATGTCGACATCGTGCTGAACCATAAAGCCGGAGGCGACGAAGCGGAATTGATCAAGGCCCGGAAAGTGGACCCGGAAGACCGGACTAAATTTATCAGCGAGCCTTTTGACATCGAAGCCTATACCAAATTCTACTTTCCCGGCCGTAAAGGACAATATTCCAACTTTATCTGGGATTTCCATTGTTTCACCGGAGTCGACTATGACAATAAGACAAAGGAAACGGCCATTTACAAAATTCTTAACGACTACGGAGAGGGTTGGGAAGACGTGATCGATGATGAAAAAGGAAATTATGATTACCTGATGTATGACGACATAGAAACCAGGAATCCCGCCGTACGGGAGGAATTGAAAAAATGGGGAGAATGGTATTGTAACCTCACCGGGTTCGACGGGGTGCGGCTGGATGCCGTAAAACATATCCCCCATTCATTCTACAATGAATGGCTCGACCATATGCGACAAGCTACAAAAAAGGAATTTTTTGCCGTTGGAGAATACTGGGCGCCGGGTAATCTGCCGCTTTTATTAAAATACATCGATGCCACCGAAGGAAGGATGTCGCTTTTCGACGCCTCACTGCACCATAATTTTGAGGCGGCAGGCAAGCAAGGCCGGAATTTCGACCTGGCCACCATTTTTAATGATACGCTGGTGGGGGCAAAACCGGAGCTGGCGGTTACCGTGGTGGCCAATCATGACACGCAACCCTTGCAGTCGCTGGAAGCACCTGTAGACCCCTGGTTTAAACCCCTGGCCTATGCCCTGATCTTATTGCGCGAAAAGGGTTATCCCTGTGCTTTTTATCCCGATCTTTATGGCGCCAAGTACAAGGATAAGGGACACGATGGCAACGAATACGAAATTTATATGCCCGGAGTCGGGAATATTGAAAAGCTGATGCAGGCCCGGAAAGACATCGCATATGGCACACAGCGGGATTATCTGGATCATCCTAATTGCATCGGCTGGACAAGGGAAGGAGATGACGAACACAAAGGGTCCGGCTGCGCGGTTTTGCTGAGCAATGGAGATGAAGGATTCAAAAAGATGGAGATAGGGAAAAGACATGCGGGAAAAACCTTTATAGATTACCTTGGGAAACATCCGGCCAGGGTGACGGTCGATGCGGAGGGGAATGGGGAATTCCACGTGAGTGGATGTTCTGTATCGGTTTGGGTAGCCGAAGACCGGGTTTAGCCGCCAGGGCTGCCGAGGTGCGACCACGGAAAAAATGAAAACGGCAATAAAGAAATTTGCAATCGACTTGCGGATACGTGCGGGTTATGGGACGGCATTTTTCCTGTTGCTATCCTCTTACCTGCTGACGCTTTATGCCAACTCTGAACTGTTAAAACAAGCCCGGCTGGTAGACCATTCCAATAAGATCATTATCGGGGTGGAGTCCCTGCTTTCTTCCCTGAAAGACGCGGAATCCGGCTTCCGGGGCTACCTGCTGATGCATGACCAGCATTTCCTGGCTCCTTACCTGGAAAGTAAAAAGGCCGTGGACAGTAATTATACTTTCCTGTTGCAGGAAACCGCAATTGACCACGAAGAGCACTCCGAACTGGCCACACTGCAAAGGCTGATCGATAAAAAATATGAAGTGATGGAAGAAGGACTGGCGCTCTACGAACGGCATCCTTTCCTGGTAACGGACAGCCTGAAAATAAAAGGGTTTTTTTCCCTGGAAATTATGAACCACATCCGGTCGATAGTAAGACGGGTCCAGGAAACCGAGCAACAGCGGCTAAAATCCAGGCTGGATACCATGACGACACGGTACCGGACACTCAACAATGTCATTATAATGTCCCTCGGCGTGGCCATCCTGATGGCCCTCTTCGGTTATTACACCTATTCTTTCGAAAACAAGGCCCGCCGGGTCGCCGACCAGCGGGTAGAAGAATACCAGCAACAGCTGAAAGAACAGATCGAAGAGCTGGACCAGGCCAACAAACTGCTGATCCAAATGCGCAGTATCGAGAAATTCGCTGCCACCGGCCGCATCGCCCGGACCATTGCACATGAGGTACGCAATCCTCTCACCAATATCAATCTGGCGGTGGAACAGCTGCAGTCCGAACTCGACGGCAAGGAACCGGAAAACACTGACCTGATGCTGCAGATGATCAGCCGCAACAGCGCCCGCATTAATCTGCTTATCACCGACCTGCTCAACTCCACTAAATTTACGGATCTGGTATATAAACGCGTTTCAGTCAACCAGTTGCTGGATGAGACCCTGGAACTGGCCAAAGACCGGATCATACTGAAAAATATCACCGTCTCAAAGACCTATTCGGAGGATATCTGCGATATTGCCGTAGACGTGGAGAGAATTAAAATCGCTTTTTTGAATATCATCGTCAATGCTATCGAAGCCATGGAGCCGGGGAAAGGTATCCTGCAGCTACGAACGCTCAGCCGGGATGATAAATGCGTGATAGCCATTACAGACAATGGACCCGGTATCGACGATGAATCGCTGCCGAAGGTATTTGAGCCTTATTTTACCAGTAAAACCAAGGGGACAGGTCTTGGATTGACCAATACGCAAAATATTATTCTGAATCATAATGGCCACATTAGCCTGGAGAGTAAGAAAGGAGAAGGAACCACGTTTACGATCCAGCTCGACTTTGCGCAATATTAGTTAAATCTGTAATACCAAAGGATCAGAACTATACAGCTTGTCAAGGGCATCATTAATGAGCTTCCGGTTTAGCGGCTTGGCCACGAACAGGTCGACACCACCATCATAAGCTTTCTTCCTTTCTGTGGCGCCGTCATGGGCCGTAATCATGATTATTTTAATTTCCGGATAGTCCTTTTTAACTATAGGAATGAAATCAAGCCCGAAACCATCCGGCAAATGATTATCCAGGAACAAAATAGAAGGTGTATCGGTCTGTAACGCAACAACTGCATCGGAGAGAGAATTCACAAAGCCGGTTTGGAGATTTCGTTGTTTCAACATGCCGCTGAGCAAATAGCAAATATCCAATTCATCGTCTACGATCAGGACTTTATTAGTGTCTGTCATCATAATATATTCCACTTAACTCATCAAAATTTAGTAACTCAACATTTTCACATAACTGAATATTTACAATTTTATTGCCATACAAAAAATAGCCGCAGATAGGCATTAAAATTGACCCTGGACGCTTTTAATGCCTGGGTTTAAAGGTAACTTCGTAAATTACGGGATGGATCATTCCCCAGATTGGGGAATTTCATCCCCACCCCCACCCCCGTAAACCGCTTGACTAAGATGTATATAATTTGGCAAGGGTTTTAGAATATACAGGTTAGGCAATTATTTGATCGAACCCTGTTTATACTTTTTCCAGTAATTTAAATTTTGTAAATTTCAACTATGAAGCGAATTCTTATCATTGACGACGATATGGATATGTGTAATTTGCTCAGCCGTTTTCTGCAAAAAAAGGGATATGAAACGGAGGCAAGTCACAGTGGCAATAAAGGGATTGCCAAATTCAAAGAATCCAAATTCGACGTTGTGCTTTGTGATTTCCGGCTGGGAGATAAGGAAGGGAGAGAAGTACTGAAGGAGATCAAGAATATAGATCCCTACGCGATAGTGATCATCATTACCGGTTATTCCGATATCAAGACAGCTGTAGACGTTATCAAGGCCGGCGCATTTGATTATATTACCAAGCCGCTGATCCCGGAAGAAGTGTTGAATGTTATCGGCAGGGCCCTGCAGCAATCCGCCGACGGTAATATCGACACCCCAAGACCCGCCGCTGCCGCAAACGGGCAGGTTACCAATAAGAAAAGTTGGAAGACAGGATATGAAGAAGAGTTTTTGGTAGGCCAGGCGCCGGCTACCCGGGAACTATACCGGCAGATCGAGCTCGTCGCCCCTACTAATTACAGCATTATCCTCTATGGTGAAAGCGGCACCGGTAAAGAAGTGATCGCCCGTACCATTCACCTCAACAGCGCCCGGAGGGATAAACCTTTTATTGCCATGGACTGCGGGACCCTGTCCAAGGAACTCGCAGGCAGCGAGCTGTTCGGGCACGTAAAAGGAGCCTTCACCGGCGCGCTTAACGATAAGGACGGACACTTCGAGCTGGCCAATGGCGGTACGCTCTTCCTGGACGAAGTGTCCAATCTTTCCTACGAGATACAGGCAGCCCTGCTCCGGGTGATACAGGAAAGGAAATTCAAGCGCGTCGGAGGAGTAAAAGAAATGGAGACAGACGTCCGTATTATCGTCGCATCCAACGAAAATCTGCAGGACGCTTATCGCAAAGGAAGGTTTAGAGAAGACCTCTTCCACCGGTTTAATGAATTTTCTATCGTATTGCCGGCCTTCCGCCAACGGAAAGAAGATATTCCCTTATTTGCCGATTTCTTCCTGGACAAGGCTAACCAGGAGCTGAATAAAGAGGTGGCAGGTTTCGAGCCGGAGGTCATGCAGATATTCATGAACTATCCCTGGCCCGGCAACTTACGGGAATTCCGCAACGTGATCCGCCGTGCTGCTTTACTTACGTCGGCTGGTCTGGTCAACCCCCGCGTGCTGCCCTCAGAAATAGTAGACACGAATAGTTATACCTATCTTCAGCAACAGGAAATGCCGGTAGTTACCGCTGCTGCTGCGGCTGCACCACATCACCCCATCGCCCATAAAGAGACTGACTTAAAAAATGCAGCGGCCCAGGCCGAATACGATACGATCATGAACGTACTGAAACAGGTAAATTACAACAAGTCACGGGCAGCAGAGATATTAAAGATCGACCGGAAGACCCTGTATAATAAGATAAAGAGTTATCAACCTTAATACACCTTAATCTTCCTTAATACACCTCAATCTTTACCCTCGTTGTAGTGTGGGCGCTGAAATAACCCAGGGCTCCATTACTGATATTCGTATTGGGATTCGCCGGCGTCACCGTCTGAAAGTTATTATTCCCGGTGACACCCGCCAGTGTCAAAAAGTATTCGTAGGTGTTTTTATCCACGCAATTCATCGTCAGCAATAACGTATCTCCTTTTTGGAGATACGCGCTATCGTTAAACAACGGTTGTTCGATATATCTTCCGTCCGACAGCCGGTCTTCAAAAACAAAGATATTAGGGATCACCCTTCCTCCGACAGACTCCGTAAACTGATAATAATTCCCCAACCCGGCAGGGTCCCGGAAATCCACGACGGCATTGATGTTCTGTGTATTACTAAAATCGGTGTTTGAGGCAAACGTTACGGAATCCAGCGGGACAGATACCGGCATAGTAGAGCTGGCGCTGTAGCTTTCGCCGTCTACAGTAACGTCAAGATGGTATGTGTGCCGGGCCACACCGTTAAAAACCCGGGTAGTATAAAGACCCGGACTGGTCTCCTGCATCAGGGCGCTGAGCCCGTTAGTGCTGTCGGTCAGGCGTACAGTAGCGCCGGAAACGGGCGGATAGCTATTGCTGGCGGAGAAATTGACCGACCGGGATATCCTGACCCGGGGAAGAGTGGCGGCATTGGTGATTTCCCCCTCGATGACGATCTGGGCCGGAGCATTCCTCAGGTCAAGGCTGATCACTTTTTTGCAGGCCGCCATCACAGCTATCCCCAGCATCAACCCGATCACAATTCTCACATGAAGCTCCTTTATCATGGGATCAAAATTTAAAATTCCACGTCACCGACGGGATGAACCTAAACAACGCATACCGCAGCGCCTGCGTCTGGGTCGGGTCATCCGGGTTATTCTGGAAAACGATGCTATAGGCATTCTCTCTGCCGTATAGATTATACACCGAAAAAGTCCAGCTGCTTTCAAATTCAGCCTTCTTTTTACCCTGAAGCGTAGCGGCCACATCCATCCGGTGATAGGCCGGCATGCGATAGCCATTCCTTTCGGCATAGTAAAAAGCCGTCTGACCGGCAACCTGGTATTTACCGCTGGGGAAGGTGGCGGCATTCCCGGTGTAATAAACCCAGGTGGCCGACAGGGTCCATTTCGGGCTGGCCTGGTAGATGCCCACCACCCCGATATCATGAGTCCTGTCCTGTTTGGCCGGATACCAACTGTTCTTATTGACGCCATCTATCTTCAATTCCGTCCGCGAGAGCGTATAGCTGATCCAGCCGGTGAAACGGCCGGTCTTTTTCTTTATAAACAGCTCCAGTCCATAAGCACGGCCCTTCCCTGACAGCAGCTGGGATTCGACATCTTCATTAGCGACAAGCTGAGCCCCATTCCTATAGTCTATCTGGTTGCGCATGGTTTTGTAATAAGACTCTGCCGAAAACTCATATCGGCTGTCGCTGAAATTCCTGAAATAACCGATAGAAACCTGGTCGCCTATCTCCGGTTTGACATTGTTGCTGCTGGGTATCCAGAGATCGGTGGGATTTGCCGAAGTAGAATTGGACAATAGATGCAGCACTTGCGTATTGCGATTGTAGCCGAGCTTGACCGAGCTGATTTCGTTGAACTGGAAGCCCACCGAGAAACGGGGCTCTGCGTTAAAGTATGTTTTTACAAAGCTCCCGGACTTGTATTTCACGGAATCGGTTTTGTTGCCGGCAGGGTCATAGGAGTAAAAGGTGCCTGGCCCCATGACAGAAAAAGAAGTGACTCTCACCCCATAGTTGAAGTGCAGCCCCTGGCCATCCCCGGGCGACCACTCATGCGACACATACAGCGCGTTCTCCAGGCTATACTTATTTTGCAGCGAGATAGAATTATAACTGGAAGCCTGAGACGCAGAAATAATACCAGGGAATATCTCATGATGGATGACGCTGAACCCAAAATCGACCTTATTGTTCGCATCACCATAATACTGCAGGTCTTCTTTGAGATTGAGATCCCGGATATCAGAAGTAATATGAATATCGTTGTTATTGGAATTGATCTTAATTTTATAACTATAGTTACTATAGATAAATGAAGTATTGGAGAAAAGCCGGCTGTTGAAGACATGGTTCCAACGGGCCGTGCCCGTGGCATTTCCGTAATCGATGCCAAAGGTCTTGCCAAAAGCCAGGTTATCCCGGCCAAAATAACCCGAGAGATATATCCTGTCCTTCTCGCTGAATTTGTAATTGGCCTTTACATTCAGGTCATAGAAATAGAGGCTGTTATCTTTGACGGAAGAGTCGCTGGACAATTTGAGAAAGACATCGGCATACGTACGGCGGCCACTGATAGAGAAAGATCCCTTGTCCTTTATAAGGGGGCCTTCCGCATTGAGACGGGTCGAGATAATTCCTATGCCGCCGCCCCAATGAAATTCCTTATTATTCCCATCGTTCATTTTAATGTCCACGGCCGAAGAAAGCCGGCCGCCATATTCCGCCGGCATGGCGCCCTTATAAACCGTGACGTCTTTTATCGCATCGGAATTGAAGGTGGAAAAGAAACCCAGTAAATGAGAAGGATTGTAGACAGTGGCTTCATCCAGCAGGATCAGATTCTGATCGGCGCCGCCGCCACGGACATAAAAGCTGCTGTTGCCGTCGCCCGCGAACTGGATACCCGGCAGCAGCTGGATAGTCTTGAGTACGTCTTTCTCCCCGAATATCACGGGGATATTTTTAATTTCATTGGTTGTCAGCTTTTGAACACCCATCAACGGCCGGGTGACATTGTCATTTTTCTTTTGTGCGCTGACCACCACCGCCTCAAGCCGTCCCCCGGCCGGCCGCAGCTCCCCAGGCAACAAAACATTTTTATCCAATGTAACAGGCAGCGTGTCTGTCAGATACCCCGTAAAACTTATCAAAAGCATGTATTTCCCTGCCGGCGCGCTGATGGCATAAAAACCATAGGCATTGCTGAGAATACCGGAACGGGGAATTTCCAGCAGGCTGACGGAAGCCCCGATTAGCACTTCCCCGGTTGCCTTATCCCGGACTGTGCCGCTAACGATATGCCTGCCTTGGGCCCCGGCCGAACGATCCTGTGCCCCCACCGGCAGCCAAAAGGCCGGACCCAATATGGTCCCAAGCAGCAACCCCGATATGGCCTTCGGCAGCAACCGTTTCATTTACAAAAATAACTCGTCAAGTGACGGGTCCCTATAGTCCACAATATAACCAAGGATATTGGGATATTGGAGGAATTCTTCCTTTTCATGCATCGTAGTCAGCACCATACATTTCATCCCTGCATTGAGGGCCGCTTCCACGCCTTTAGGCGCATCCTCAAAGACAACACAGGCGTCAGCAGGCAGATTCAGCTTCTCAGCCGCCTTCAGAAAAGTCTCCGGATGGGGTTTACTGATAGCCACATCCCTGGCGCTGACAATAACGGGGAAATAATGACGGATTCCCAGATTGTCAAGAACAAAGTCGATATTGAAGGGAATAGCAGCAGATCCAATAGCCATTCTGATACCTTTTTCGTCCGCCTTTTCCAAAAATTCCGGCAGCCCGGCGATGAGCTGCAGGTATGGACGAAAAGCCTGCTGGTAGCTGACCTCTTTTTTCCGGGAGATATTGTCTACTTCCGCCGCAGTAAAACGCCCCTTTCCAAAGACACGTTCCAGCAATTCTTCGTTCTTGCCATACATCTGGCGTTTTACTTCTTCTTTTGAAAGCCCGGCTTTGAGGTCATCATTGAGGATGGCATACCAGGCGGTGTTGTGATATTCCATGTCGTCGATCATCGTTCCGTTAAGGTCGAAAATAAAAGCTTTGTATTGGGACATAATATACGTACTCGTTTTTTTGCGAAGATAAAGCCTTATTTTGTGGAATGAAGAGGACTACCTGGGGCATCATCGGGCCCGGAAAAATAGCCAATAAATTTGCAACAGCCCTCACCCTCGTAGAGGGTGCCGTTTTAGGAGCCATCGCATCGAGAGACCTTGCAAAAGCGCAAGCCTTTGCCTCCGCCCACGGAAGCCCCCGTATTTATGATAAATATGAAGACCTCGCCGCCGATCCATCCATCGATGCGGTCTATATTGCCACCCCCCATGGTTATCATGCCGAACACGCACTCCTATGTCTGCGCCAGGGCAAAGCAGTATTATGCGAGAAGCCCATGGCCCTCTCCGCACGCCAGGTCAATGAAATGGTTGAAACCGCAAGGACCCGCCGCGCCTTTTTGATGGAGGCCATGTGGACCCGATTCCTGCCCATAACTGAACAGATCGATCAGCTGATCACCGATGGCAAGATAGGCGACCTCCGTTATGTCCGCGCCGACTTTGGCTTCCTCGCCCCCTTCAACCCCGAAGGCCGCCTCTACAACCTTCGCCTCGGCGGCGGCTCCCTGCTCGACATCGGCATCTACCCCTTATTCCTCTGCCTGCACTTATTGGGCAAACCCGATCGAATCGTGGCGACGGGCCACCTCGCACCTACCGGAGCCGACGATAGCTGTCACGCCATCCTGGAATACGCCGATGGCCGGTCGGCCGTCATCACCAGCACTCTCTTATGTCAGACCAGCATCACGGCCGAGATCGCAGGTACCGGCGGAATGATCCGGCTGCCGACACCCTGGTACAAAAATGACCAATTCAGCTGGAACAAACAGGGAGAAGAGCCCCAAACCATCCAGCTCGAACCAATGGTCAACGGCTTCGAATACCAGATAAGAGAGGTCATGTCCTGCCTGTCCGCCAACCTGATCGAAAGCCCAAAACTAAATTTTGATTTCAGCCTTACCATGGCCCGCACCATGGACGCCATCCGCGCGCAGCTCGGCGTAAAATACCCAACCGAGTAACCCTGGTTGCACCTCACTCCAACCCACCACCGACAACAAGCCCCATCCCTTATCCCTAAAGCGGGTTCACCAGATAATAGAGAGTTCGATTCCCCGACACGGTACACAGCCAGGCAATTGCCTGGTTTTTTTATTTATGGTCCATCCAAATCGTTCAAAGTAGCGTCGGCAGACATTTCTATTATTAACGAGCTTACTAAAGACCAGTCAGTACTTTTATACTGGGTTTGGGTCAATATGTTTACTTTGCCGACGAAATCCTGGTATCTTTCGTTTTGCTCATCCTTAATTCTAACCCTGTCTATTTCGGTGTTTCCCCATTCTCGTTCAAAAGCTTTTTCTATTTGCAACTCCATGGAAGCAAAAAAAAGTTCGCCCCATTTTTTTACTTCGATAATAAAATCATCAAACAGCATCTCAATCTGGCCATTTCCGGCTGTCCAAATAGCCAGGCCACTTTCATCCAGCTGATGGCAGTTCCAAACGATGGAGATCTTATCATGGCACCGGAAAAAGCTTATATGAGGCCCACTGTTCAAATGCACCGCGGTAAGTGTCCTGCTATAAATCCATTCAATGATCTTGTCATATTTATCATAGTATAGATCAATATCTACATTTTCGTTGTCTTGCAATTTTTCCAGCCAGATTGTTGCTTTCCTATAGAAATCATATAAGGATCACCGCTGATGCCCCATAAGTTGATAAAAGGCATATTCAAACCTACTATAGTTTTTCCTTGCAAATTGAATATTCATGTTTTCCGACAAGGATGTCATTCGTTTCGTCCTTTAAAACTACTCAGTTTTCTTTCAAGTGCTTCGTATTGTTCCCGATGTTTATCGGCGTTTTTGTCTTTTAGTTTTTGCAGGTTCTGTAATTTCCACGCAATTGCGGGGAAGCGTTTGAAATTATATACGCTCCAATCCGGCGTCAAATTCTTTACACTTAAAAGAAACGCCTTGTCTTTGCCGGTCAGATTCTCATGTATGGTTTTCACCAGTTTTTCTCTTACGTTCTCATATTCTTCATAACTAAACGCTTCGTCGCTCATGCCGGAAAACTGATTGTCTAAAGCTGAGCGCTGGTCCTGAAAGTTTGGCGAAATGACTTCATTGATCGGGCGGTCACTGCATAGCAGGCAAAGCAAAAAGCCTTCTTTGACCTTTTCCGAAAATCCCTCGTTTTGTAAAAGGTATTTAACGTCGAACAGATCGCGGGGATGTTGACGGTCAAGCGCCGCACAAATCTTGCCACCAAAAAGCTGTCCGATAGGAACAACGGGTATAACGCAGAAGGATTCAAAGTCGTTTTGGGCTTTAGCACATACAGGCATTTCGACCGGATCGGTTAGTGTGCCGCGGTTAACCAGATTGACTTCCATTTTAACGTCAACGCCGTTTGCTGAAATCTGCAACTTTGCCGCGTCCTTACGATGGATAACGCGAACATTCGGTACAGCCTTTTCAATATTTGCTTTTACTCGTTCCAGCGCCTCTGCGATTTGTGTAATTGATGTATTCCTGTCCTCAATTGGCAGATAAGTCAGGTCTATATCGACTGACAGGCGCGGCATATCACGCACAAAAAGATTTATAGCCGTGCCGCCATGAAGCGCAAAGCATTTTTCCTTTGCAACCTCGGGTAACACATTCAGCAAAAGCGCCGCCTGCCTTTTATAGATTGCTTTTTCCATTTTTTTCCAATTCTCTCGGTACGGTGATTTTATACTTGTCTACATAAACGCCATTCTTGACGATGCTGCGCTTACCTTTTCCTAAATCTACATTTTTTAAATCCAGGTATGGAAACCAGCTATGCCCGGCTTTCTCTGCCATATAGAGAAATAAGCGGTTTACCTTTACGGAACGACACTGTTCAAGCATTGCCTGGACTTGTTTTGGCTGCAGATTATTAAGCCCTTCCATTATCTCAAAACATTCCATCAGTTCCTGTTTTTCAGGGGCGAGATTTAGGCATTCCATGATCGAACGGACAGCGCCGGAAACTTTTATTGAGAAGTTTTTCAGTTCAACTTCCGTCAATCCAATGTCAGACGGCAAAAAAGAGGCCTGATGATAATCGATAGTTACTCCCCATTCATGTTTTTTAAACCACGCCGGAAGTTTCTCTCCCTTGCCTCCGAAAACAGTCACCCGCTTTGCCACGAGTTCCAGATAATGGGCTTTGCCCAAAAGCGACAAAGCTGTCCTACCGCCCGGATGTATTGTAAAGCCGCTTTGCTTTTGCAAAGCATAGATTGCGCCTTCATAGCCGATCTGATCGCCAGCGCGGATCATAGCGCCTGAGCCGATAGACTTCAGCCAGTTGCTTTTCCTATAATACTTTTGCAGTTCTGTGCTGTATCCCTGCTGTGTAAGCCAAGAGGATAGCAGTACCACTTTTGGCGGCAGCGCATGTAGAAGCTGGTTTATTTTTGTTCCCTTTTCAGTAGTCATACCACCTTTATAACACTTTTTTTAAACTAAAGCAAGAGATTAGTTTATATTATGCCCTATAAAGGTAGCATAATTACCCTAACTAGCTTTAATTTAAACTATGAATATGAGAATTCTCATCTTGTTCTTGATTCCGTTACCGGCATCCCGCCAAATTGCTAAAAGCCAGAAAATCAACCATTAAACGGTTAGATAATTCGCCCGTTCTGGGTACTTTCTCTATCTTTTCCTGCGCTGAGTTTTACTAACTTTATACGATATGAATAAAAAGCTTTATCCTTGGCTGATCTTTTTTCTAAGCCTTTCTGCTGCTTCGGGACTGCTTCAAAGCACTATTCGCTTCCTGGTTGGTCCTCAGATCTTTACTCTTGATTCATTCGGAATTTGGATCCTGATAACAAATATCACGACCTCCATAGTATTCATACTTTTATTGAAGTATTATTACTATCAGAAGTACTGGTTTGCCTTTGCTACAGGCGCCCTCTATTCTCTGTGTAATCTCTGTTACGTCATACTCTTTTATACGATACTCAACTTTCAAAAACTTTCCAATTATTACCTTCCTCTGCTATTCCTATCCATAGGCGCAGGCATCGTACATGCCGCAAGTCTTATGTTCCTCCGGGCAGAAAATAAACGCTGGTTAAAGGCAGCCGGGGCTTTCATGCTTATCATGGGGGTTGATCTTCCTATCCTCTCTTATTTGGAGCATCACCAATCCCTCTTTTGCAAATAGAAACACACTTGAAAAAATTTCGCAATGGATCTCACTCGCCGGTTGCCTGATACCAGTCCTTTTTATGATGCATTTTTTAAGTACGCTTAAAAAACTCAGGCCGGACAGCACGAATATGCCGGCGCAAAAACTTGTGAAAAATATAGTAGGAACCGCAGGAATTGCACTTTTTTCACTCACCCTGACATTCGGCATAATGATATCTTCCGAATGTCATTCTTCAATATATTGGTCGAATTGGAACTATCAAAAGACCAAAGAGCTGGCACAGTTGTGTGATCCTGGAGTCTTCGTAAATAGCAAAGGAGATACCTTGCACTACCGGTTACTAAAACCGCTGGATTACGATCCCACCAAAAAATATCCTATAGTCATATCCTTGCCATATGGTGGTCAGCCGGCAACGGATACAATTAGACAAATTGAAGGAGCTGTAGCAGCCCAGCTACTTACGATGGACGGCAATAGAAGTGATTATCCTGCATTTATTTTTATCCCTAACTGCCCACCGGGAGCAGGTTGGGGTGGCATTCCAAACTATCCAGAAGTAGATTCATTAGTTTTTGATGCGATCATCGCATTGGATCGACGGTTCAGCATAGATGAGAAAAGGCGCTATGTGATCGGTTTATCAAGAGGCGGATTTGGAGCTTGGAATTTCATCTGCAAACATCCGGAAATGTTTGCCGCTGCTATACCTGTCAGCGGAGGAGGCGACCCAAGACTTGCCCCGAAGATCGTTAATGTAGCCGTATGGGCCATCCATGGCGCCAACGACAAGAACGTTCCGGTCATCAGCTCACGAAATATGATCGATGCCATCAAAAGCGCAGGCGGCAATCCGAGATATACCGAGTTCCCGGATGAAGGACATAATATCTGGTATAAGGTCAGCACGACACCCGGCCTGCTGGGTTGGCTCTTTGCCCAGCATCGCAACTAATAACACTTCATGATCTGAGAAAAGAGGAAATTGCCGTTTTGGTTAAACTCAAAGAGACCTGGATCATAAAATGTTATATTCTCACAGGTTGATCAGGCCTGTGTCAACCCTTCGCTGCCTGCTTGAAGGCTTGCTCTCTGCCTTCTTAATGCTCCAAAATAGGAAAGTCTGAATAATCCCCCACATGCCTGTTGAAATCCAGTCCAGAACACTCCACCATATTTTCCGAGTATGAAAAATAGAGATTTATATACCCATCATGCTCTGATCCTATTTCATTATTTTCAAAATAGTCCAGCAAAATATCCTGTGGAATAATTACAGGAGTGGTCCATCTGTCTTTGTTCCGCACAATTAGCACATAATGCACCAAGACATCTCGGATATTGCGTAGCTGTTTTACAGGTATTTGAAATTGTCCGCTGAAACCCTTCAACCTTTCTGTAGCCATGGACGTTTTTACCTGAACCCTTCTGAGGGTTCCGTTCTCATCCTGTACAACAAAAATATCATCCCCCGTATCTACCTCAGGTATAGCTACGTTCCAGCCTCTCATTAAAAACTCTGCCATAACCGCAAGATGGCCGGCTTTACCTATATAATGATTAAAGGCTTTAGTCACCAGGATTTACTGTGTGTAAAATTGCACCAGATTGGGTGTCAACAAATTTAATTTCATCAATTTTTTTAAGATCATCATCCTTATCGATACCCAATAACGCGGGGTATATATATGTTTCGAGGCGTGCATATTGGTTTTCAAAATCACTCTTGGTATCATATGCAACGAATATCCTGTTAGCTGGGTGAGAATCAGGAAATATTTTTTTAATAAGTTCACGCAAGGTCGGCGTTATACTAAACGTTAGACCATCCATTTGCTTATTTACATTTATTCGAATTGCATTCATACCGTTTCTAATTATTCCACTAAATTACTAATTTTTTTATCCAATTTCAAATTTTATCGCGTTCAAGAGGGGTTTTTAAAACCCCAACAAACCATCCAAGTGACTGACAATCAATTATTATTAACAACTATTCTAATTTCAACACCGTTTTCTCATACTCGCTCAAAGTTATTGTTGCCCAATGGGTCAATATTTTTTCTAATGTGGCCTTATTGCTTGATGCGAATCCAAATTTCCGTTCTCCATCGTATCCTGGCTTGATATCATGATCATGATGTTCATGGGGTGTCCCTTCACTACACTGCTTACATAACATTCTAATAGTAGACCAATCCTCAAACCCTATGTTGGCACTATCACGCCTGTCTAATAATATTCAAAGAGGGCCTCCACTATCCGGCTACTTTACATCTGCCGCGGCCTTCAACACCCCTATGTCCAGCTTGATCATTTTCATCATGGCTTGCATGACGCGACCTGCCTTCGCCCTGTCGGGGTCGCTAAGCAGCTGGGGCAAAATGATAGGCGTTACCTGCCAATAAAGACCAAATCTGTCTTTTAGCCAACCGCAGGCAATCTCCTTGCCGCCATCCTCAAGGAGCTTGTTCCAATAGTAATCGACCTCTTCCTGGGAGCCGCAGTTGACCGTAAGAGAGATTGCATCAGTCAGGGGATGACCAGGACCGCCATTCATCAAAATAATTTCTTGCCCTTCCAGCTGGATGGATGCTACCAGCAAGGCGCCTTCGGGCCCGGGTGCACCTGGTGGGTTGCGGGCGACCCTGATTATCTTTGAGTCCTTGAAAATGGGAAGATAGAAGTTCATCGCTTCTTCAGCATTGTTGTCGAACCAAATGAAAGGACTGATCTTTTGCATAAATGATTTTTATGGTTTGTCATTAGCAACAGCAAACATCATTCCCAGAATTTTAGTTCTCGACGTCCTGGTTGAAGATTTCGTTAATTAACGGGACGAAAGTGTCCTGACGTTGTTATTTAAAATCTGCCCCGGCAGTTATGGATTTCCATTGCTCCAATTCCCCGGACATATCGGCTAGCTTTTTTGAAGCGCGGATATAGGCATCATGCCCGAGAAACAGGTGCATTGGCGGTTCCGGACTTTCAGCTAATTCCATAAATATTTCCGCTGCACGGTCTGGGTTGCCCGCCTGCTTTCCGTCCGAAGACAGGTAACGGTCTTGTGTATTTTTCACCGCTTCATAACCTTCGATTTTAGTGGCGATTAGTGCAAGTGAGTTTTTGGTCAAAAAGCCTGTCCGGAAACCTGATGGCTCAGCTACAGTAACCTTAATTCCAAATTCTTTGACATCCAGGGCGATAACTTCAGAAAAAGCAGCAACTGCGGCTTTGGTGGCTGAGTAGACTGACCAGCCGGGAGCACCTGCAAAACCGGCTACTGAACCGATATTTATGATATATCCTGATCTCTGACGGCGCATTGCCGGCAGGACACTCTTTACCACATCTATTGTTGCCAGCACGTTAACATAAAAAATGTCTCTGATATCCTGCTCCGCTATTTCTTCTATTGTTCCGGCCATTCCGTAACCCGCGTTGTTAACCACCACATCGATCCGTCCGAAAGTTGCGAGCGTTTGCAGTATAGATTCATCAATGCTATCCGGGTTTTTCAAATCGACAGCCAGCGGAAGAAAACGATCCTTATCTATCAAGCCGACCGCCTGGCCCAGTGTATGCGCCTCGCGGGAAGTTGCGGCAACCCTGCAGCCATTTTCAAGCAGTTTTTTTACAAGGATAAGCCCCAGTCCTTGAGAGGCCCCGGTTACATACCATACTTTTGGAGTGTTCATGATATTATGTTTTTGTAGTGTTCTATTCAGACACGCTATTCATGCGTGAATATTGCCGCTCGAATTAAAAATGGTCAATCGGTATAAAACCTCTGCCTCAGGTTTTTAAATGGTCACAGTATTCCGTTGTTTCTTCGAGTACGGACCTCATTAGCTCAGCAGCTTTTGTATGTTTTAGTGCCGGCGCGATCTGGCCGCCCCAAAATAAGATCATGTCCCATTTTTCCTGCTTTCCGGCCGCCTTACTTAAATGCGACATAAACTGCTTCTGCAGCGGGAAGGGCAGGAAGCAATTTTCCTTATTGATCAGGTCCTCTGCAATACGGCTGGTTATTCCCCTGCCGAGTCTCCCGGTAAATGCCCGCGAGAGGGTAGTATATTTTGCAGCATCCGAAAACAGCATCTGTTTGTGAATTGCCGAGGCATTGGATTCATCGGTTGCCAGGAAGGCAGTACCGATCTGTGCAGCATCAGCACCAAGTGTCAGTGCTGCGGCAACACCTTTCCCGTTTGCAATTCCACCTGCGGCGATAACCGGTGTTTTTACTTTTTCTTTAATCAGTTGGAGCAATACAAATGTTCCGGTTGTAGATGACTCTGCCGGTGCAAGGAATGAGGGGCGATGCCCGCCTGCTTCAAAACCAGAAGCGATGATCATGTCAACTCCGGCTGATTCCAGGACGATGGCTTCATCCAGCGTGGTTGCGGCCCCCTATAGTAACAATTCCGAGCCTGCGGCATTGTTCCAAAATATCAGCAGATGGGATGCCAAAAATAAAGCTGAATACCGGCGGCCTCTGATGCAGGACCACCTCAACCTGGTTTTCAAAACGGGACTTGAATGGTCCAGACTTTTCCGGTAATTCAATTCCAAGCTCCTCAAAATACGGCTTGAATAATTCCTGTGCTTTTTTAAAATGCCCGTCCGAAACCGTATCATCAATGGCATCAGTATCCGAAACCCACAGGTTAATATTGTAAGGCTTGTTAGTCGCCGCTTTGATCTGTTGATTTACCTCTATGATCTCTTGCGGGCTTAATGTATAGGCCCCGTAGCCCCCAAGCCCTCCCGCATTAGACACTGTTGATACCAGCTCAACAGAGGACAGTTTGCCACCAAATGGCCCTTGCAGGATTGGATATTGAATACCCAGTATTTCGGAAGCTTTAGTTTGATACCACATCATGCTAAAATTTAGTTGCTGATATCAGTGATCATTTTATTGACGATCAACCAATGGTTGTCGAACTTATGAAATGAGATGAACTCATCGTATTCAAAATCGTACATCTTAACATGCAATTTAGCGACTGCTACGGAGTTGACCACATCGACCGAGATGATCGTTCCTTTAAAAGGTTTGCCGGAATCCTTCGGGCTCTGGCGTTGGGCAACACCATCAAGGTACTGATCGATGGTTTTAGCATAAGGCTGGCCTTTTATATCTCCAAATAGTAAGGTGCCGGGGTAATAGATCTGCCGCAGGATATTAATATCACCTTCATAAATGCCTTTGAAGTAGTAATCATCCAGTACCTTGGTAATTGCTACCGAGTCTTGAGTCGTTTCCATATTTTTTAAATTTTGTGCCTTTAATACCAGCATTGTGCAACAGCTTATCAGGCCGCTTTAGCGATTACACTTATATTAAGTTCAAAATCGTTATAGATCAAGGTGTCGCCCAAATCTTTGAAGAAATTGCCGGAGCGGAATTTCATTCCATATTTAGTGCGGTCAATGACCAATTTGCCGGTTGCAATTAACAGTCGACGCTGATCGTGGCCCTGGCATGATTATACAAGGCATTGTAATCGGAGGCCCACCAGGTTGGCATGGCAAACTGCAGGATGAACATTTTAAGATCATCGTTGATAAAGTAAGATTTTAAGCAGCCGGAAATCACGAAATATTCGCAATCGACCGCATCGCCCTCACTGATTATTGCCTGCCCCTTTTTAAAACTCTGTTTTTTAAAAAAGGAAAAGAAATAATCAAACTGCTCATCAGTCAGCGAAGCTATTTTAGCTACATGGACTTTTAAGATCTCTTTGGCTTCCATTGTATATACTAAGTTACGGGTAAAATCCCACCTGCTACCCTACAGCGAGTTCCGCAACGTCAAATAAAAAGGCACCTCCTCCTGCAAGTGCGTATTATCCAATATCTGCCGCGCCGCCATCACCCCCATTTCCTGGAAATCGGTGGATATAGTGGTAATCCCATTGAGGATGATCTTCTTCAGCGGCGTCTCATTATAGGAGATGACCCCCACCTGGCGCCCCAGCTCCAGCTTCAGCGAAACGATCCGTTCCACCAGCACAACCAGGTCCTCTTCCATCAGGTTGATATATACCTCCCCCTCCCCTATCGGTTCATCAGCGATGGTATGCACGACCTTATAAGCAAAAGCATATTCCTGGCAGAAACGGCTGCAGCCTTTTAATATCTCCACCGGATGATAGGTATAGCCGGGAAAGATGATTTTTATCGTATGGTATTTGCTCAGTTGTTCGCGGGCTTTTTCCAAAGCGGAATAAATGTCCTGCTCAAAGTTTTGATACACGGCCGCATATTCCCCCGTGATACCGGATATTTTTTTGTCCAGCACCAGCAGTTTCTCTTTGGGAAGACTATTGATGATATCCTGCGCCCTCTCCCCGCCCTCCAGAAAATGGGGAATGATGACGTAATGGGAATAGTCCTCCTTGCGATCGCTCAGCAGTTTCTTGAATAAATTGAAGTCGTTGTTGTAGATATAAAAGTCAACGACGGTATATTCCCCCAGGGAGGTGATAAAAGCGTCATAGAGTATCTTTTTATGGGCGCTGAGCTTGTTAAAAAGCAGGAATATTTTCAGGGTCTGGCGAAAGTCGGTATTTTGGATGAAATACCCTTTCCCCGGAACGGAGCCCAGTACCCCCATCTTTTTGAGATATTTATAGCCCTTTTCCGCCGTATCCCGCGATATCTCCAGTTCAAAGCTCAATTCGTTGATAGAAGGCATCAGATCGTTCTTCCTGATCTTACCCATCTCTATCGCCTTCAGGATCGAATTGGTCAATTGAAGATACTTGGGAGTGGCCGCAAACTCGTCTACCCGGATCCAGTCGAAAATATTTTCGTGCTTCATCAGCCCTAAATTAATGCTTTACGGCTGCCTCCGCATATATTTCCCGTCGTCGAAGACGACACTGTAATCAGAAGGGAAAAAACTGCTCTTATAATAATAGTCGGTCGTAATGATCTGGGCGCCGGAGGCACACGCAGCCACAAAACCGGACTTATCATTACGTCGAGCTTCGCGGGTATCCGCATCGGACCGGGTCCGAACCATATACCCTTTTTTAACCATCTCCGGGATTTGCGGGTCCTTCGGATTATTCATGATCATAAACGCCGCCTCGGGAGTACCGGCAGGCGAATCCGTAAACAGCACCCGGCCCTTCAGGGAAGGATGATCCTGGATATAGGAACTAAGATGGTCCCCCTTCTCATCGAGGATAAAAACGAACTTACCGCGGGCTCCTTTCATGGTAGGCCAATGACCGGCAAGAACGGCCGCTTCCAGCGTAGGAAAGGAACCCCGGATCTCGTCGGGAGTAATGAGATAAGAGCGGCCTAAATTGTCCAGTATCTCTTTGTCCAACCGGTCGAAAACCCCCGCCGTGAATTTTTCAGGGATGCTAAAACCAGGGGCTTTTATCTCCTGATCTTTAGCATTCATGGTGATATAGATCGGATAGTGATCCGGATGCGCATCAGACCAGGCTTTCAATTGCTTGAGACAACCGGGAAAAGTCGGGCAGTTGCTTCTGAAATCAAGGTCCTGTACATGGAAAACCTTAAACCCGGGCAGATTCATTTCGCCTTCAGGGTCATATACCGGAGGATGCGAAGCCGCCTCCCATTCCAATCCCTTAGGATGAGCATACTTTCCACCCTTTTCATCCGCATATACGTCTATCTCAAGATTACGCAACCCAAGATCCAGCTGCCCGGCAAGACCAATATGGCTGTATTCCAGGCCCATGGCGGCCTGGGGATTCCTTGCCTTAAATATGGAGAACAAGGCTGTGTCAATGGCTTTTTTATAGCTGTTGTGCGACCCGATGATCTGAACCCTATTGATAGGAAGATCGTCAAAACCGGAATCGCCGGCGGCAGTTAAGAGTAACCCTATAAATGCGACTATAAGAATTTTCATGCTGTTGAATTATTATTTGCAAATATTTTCTAAACCGGATCGATTTACCGCTACCCGGCGATTACGTTTTTGTTAAATCGGCTTTCGTCAAATTATCCACAGTTATTCACATCGGCTACGCAAATTTTTAGGCGAGCAAACTCATAAAATAACATTCCATTCACAATTGCTTAACATCTCTTTTATCTCTTTGCCAACCCGTTAGCAACAGGTTATAACAAGAAACAGTAAGCGATTTTTTAACCAAACACCAAAACACGCATTCATCATGAAGGCAATTTCAAGGCTCTTATTTCTAGCCCTTTTATGCTTCTCTATTACCGGTTATGCCTTTCAGCAGGCGCCCATCACGCTGAAAGGAGTGATAACCGACGAGAACAACACCCCTTTAGCAGGTGTTAGCATTATCGTCAAAGGCACACAGAAAGCCGTAAGTACCGATGCAGAAGGAAAGTATTCGATCTCCATCGACGGACCCGGCTCTGTTCTCCAGGTTTCTTACATCGGATTCATTCAAAAAGAGATCAAGGTAGGAAAAGAAAAGGACATCAACATCACCCTGGTATCCCAGGCCAAACAATTGAATGACGTGGTAGTCATCGGTTACGGTACGGCGGCTAAAAAAGACGTAACCGGCTCGATAACCACCGTAAAATCGGAAGAATTCAACCCCGGCGTCCTTACCACCCCTGCGGAATTATTGCAGGGAAAAGTAGCCGGGCTCAACGTAACAAAAAGCGGCGATCCTAACGCGGCTCCCGCAGTCGTATTAAGAGGACCTTCCAACATCCGTTCAACCGGTACATCGGAACCTTTCTATGTCATCGATGGCGTCCCCGGCGCATCCATTGACCTGCTGGCTCCCGCCGACATTGAAAGCATCGACGTGCTGAAAGATGCATCAGCCACCGCCATCTATGGTACACGCGCCGCCAATGGCGTCATCATGATCACCACCAGGAGATCAAAACCAGGCCAAACCCGCCTGTCCTATAATGCCTACGGCGCCAGGGAACAAGTGTCCAAACAGATCTCTATGCTGACCGGCGACCAGCTGCGCACCTACCTGAAAAATAATGGTGACAGCCTGAAGAAAGGCGTGGATGACGACGGTTCCAACACCAATTGGCAGGACCTGGCAGAAAGGATAGGGTATTCTCAAAGTCACAACATCTCCTTCGGCGGCGCCACTAATTCTACCGATTTCGGCGGCAGCGGCACTTACCTGAAGAACAACGGTATTTTAAAAAATACTTCCCTGGAGCGCACCACCATAAGAGGATATCTCAACCAGCGCTTTTTTGACAACCGCCTCCGGCTGGGTATCGCCCTGACCAACAGCCATACCAAGAACAATGACATCGTTCAAGGTTCGGTATTGCCCGGGATCTTGTTCTACCTGCCAACCGTCAGCCCTTACAACGCGGATGGCACCTACAAGGAGAACTTCACCCGCACCGGCAGCGGCCCTTTAAACCCGCTGTCCCTGCTCAATAACAACTTCAGCCTGACAGATGACAACAAGACCCTGATCAACGCTGTCGCCCAGGTGGACATTATAAAAGGATTGAAATATACGCTGACCTTCGCCAACCAGCGGGATCAGAACCTGTATAATTTCTACGCCAACTCCCAGTCGGGCATTTTCCGGAATTATAACGGGGAGGCAGTCAGGAAATCCTACCTGAATACCAGCACCGTGGTCGAGTCCTATTTCAACTACGACAGGACCTTTGGCGAGCATAGCGTTAAATTACTCGGCGGATACACCTATCAGCAGGACCGTAACAATGACGGTTTCGGCGTTACTACGCAGAACTTCTCCAACGACAACCTGACGTATAACAACCTGTTCCTGTCTAATCCCAGCGGCCTGGCGCAGGTCCCCTTCGACAATAATCCGATATCCACCCTCCGGCTGATATCTTATTATGGTCGTGTTCAGTACAATTATAAGGATAAATATCTTTTCCAGGCTTCCCTGAGAAATGACGGATCTTCGGCATTCGGGGTTAACCATCGCTGGGGGTATTTCCCGGCCGTTTCCGCAGGCTGGAACATCGCCAGCGAAGACTTTATGAAGAATATCGAGATCATCGACCTGCTGAAATTAAGGGCAGGTTATGGCGTATCCGGCAACAGCACGGGTTTTAACGCCTTTTCTTCGCTCCTGGTATACGGTAGCCCCGCCGCGCCAAAGTATCTGTACAATGGTAATATCACCAATGCTATCGCCCCCGTACGTAACGACAACCCGGACCTGAAATGGGAAAGCACGGCGACGACCAACATCGGCATCGACTTCGGTATCCTGAAGAACCGGATCAGCGGTTCGGTAGACTATTATATCAAAAAAACCTCGGACCTGATCTATGACCAGTACCCGGTATCGGCTACCCAGTATATCGTTCCTCAATACATCGCCAACGTCGGCAGCATCAAGAACAGCGGTATCGAGGTGACAATCAACGCCACACCGGTAAAGACCAGGGACTTTACCTGGAGGACCTCTGCCAACGTAGCCCATAACAAGAATGTCGTTGAGAATTTATCCAACAGCAAATTCGTCATCAACTACATCCAGACCGCTCAGTTGGGCGGCAAGGGCCAATCCGGCAACTATAGCCAGATCATCCAAACCGGTTATGCGCTGGGTACCTTCAATCTGTGGCACTACCTGGGCAAGAACCAGAATGGGGTAAGCACCTATCAAAAAGCCGACGGCTCGACAACAGCTGTACAGCCGCTGACCACCGATGCGCGTCCTGCCGGTAATGCACAGCCTTCCCTCGTCTACGGCTGGAGCAACAATTTCTACTATAAGGGCTTTGACCTCGGCTTCCTGGTGCGCGGCGTATTGGGTAACAAGATCCTCAATGCCACCCTGGCCGGTCTTAACAACCCCGTCGATGCTCACTTCCAGAACATTCCCACTTTCACCCTTGGTGAATCGCACAAGGACATCAACGCCTACCTGATATCAGACCGTTTCCTCGAAAGCGGCTCTTATCTGCGTTTGGACAATGCGACCCTGGGTTACACCATCAAACCGCACACAACCAGCGTTAAAAGCATCCGCGTTTACGCGACAGGAACTAACCTTTTTGTGATCACCAAATACCGCGGCATAGACCCCGAAATGAACATGGGTGGCCTTACACCAGGTATCGACAACCAGAACTTCTATCCCAAGACACGTACCTATATCCTCGGTGTAAGCGCCAATTTCTAACCTGTCAAAACTCATAAAAAATGAAAAAAACATATATTTTTCTTTCCATTCTGGCAGCGGCACTTAGTTTCAGCGCCTGCCGCAAACTGGACGTACCGGTCGAGTCCCAATATGTAAAAGGCAACTTCCCGGTGACCTCTAATGACTATACAGCCCTGCTCGGCACCATGTATTCTAACCTGGCATCCAACTATGCGATCCCCTACTGGCGCATGCAGGAGCTCACTACCGACGAAGCCATCCTCCCCGCCCGGGACGGTAATTTCGACGACGGCGGACAGTACCGGCAAATGCACTACCATACCTGGACCTTTGACCATCCCTATGTCAACGCCATCTGGCAGTGGGGTTTTGGCGGCGGCATCAACAACTGCAACTTCGTGCTCTCCGTACTCGCCACTTCCAAGCTGGATACGGTGACCAAGACTGCCTACTCAAATGAGATCAGGGCCATGCGCGCGCTGTATTATTTCTTCATGATGGATACCTATGGCAATGTGCCGCTGATCACGTCTTATCCCGTAACTACATTGCCGGCTACCCAACCCCAGGCAAAGATCTATGCCTTCATCGAGTCCGAACTAAAAGCCATTGCCCAGCAATTGCCATCCAAAACCAGCAGCCTCGCCACCAATATCACCCAATACGGCCGGCCCACCAAGGCAATGGCCTTTGCCCTGCTGGCGAAGCTGTATATGAACTCGGAAATATACATAGGCACCCCCCGGTACAGTGACGTCGTTGCCATGGCCGACAGCATCCAGAACAATAAGAACTATTCCCTGGACGCAAAATTCCGCGATATATTCCTGCCCAACAATGGTCCCCAGATTAACGAGACCATTTTTGCCGTGCCTTACGACCAGCAGATCGCCGGTAACCAATTCACCCGTTTTGGCTTCTACTACTACCTGGTCAACGCCTATGGCTTCAACGTAGGCGAGAGCATCGCCATGAGCACCACCCCGGAGTTCTACGCCCGCTTTAACATTCCCGGTGACTTCCGGACAAAAACATGGCTCGTAGGCCCTCAGTTCGTTCCCGATGGCAACGGCGGCTTCACCAACACAGCGGTCTATTATCCGAATACCCAAACGCAGATCGTGATCACAGCGCCGCTGATCCTGGTGCCGCCCAAACCTATGGACGTGGGTAACACTATCGCCAGCCAGGCAGAAGGCGTCCGCTCCATCAAATACTACCCCGATCCCACCACCATCCAGGCAACCCGCCTCAACGGCAACGACGTCCCCGTCTTCCGCCTCGCCGACATCTACCTGATGAAAGCAGAGTCCATTTTGCGGGGCGCCGCCCCCACTGCCGTAAACGGCGTCATGCAGACCCCGGATTACCTGGTCAACTTATTACGCACCCGCGCAGGCGCCCAAACCACCAACGGCGTCACGCTCGACACCGTGCTGAACGAACGCGCCCGCGAACTCTCCTGGGAAGGATGGCGCCGCGATGACCTCCTCCGCTATGGTCAATACGAAGTGGAATATCCTCTGCCCAACGACGTGCTGAGCATGGACAAAGGCGCCTTCAGAAGGCTCTTCCCCATCCCTATCAATGAATTGAAGTTGAACCCGAACCTGGTTCAGAATCCCGGATATCCCGGCAAATAGTTGATTTTTGTCTTCCCACCAGGCCGGCCCTCACGGGCCGGCTTTTTTTATTTCAAAGGCTTTCGCCGAGGATTGATTTCGAGATATTCGAACATATCCAGGGTCAAAATCATTCCGCCCGTAGGCTCTCCACGGGATTCATCAGTGCCGCTTTCAGCGCTTGAAAACTAACGGTAACGACGGCAATACAGATGGCTCCGGCGGCCGACCCGACAAAAACCCCTACCCCCAGGTGGATGCGGTAGTAGTAGCCGTCCAGCCAATGCCGCAAAAAGTAAAACGCCACGGCGGAAGCGATCACGCAACTGATCCCCACCAGGACGATGAAATCTTTTGTGATGAGCACAAGGACCTGCGATACGGAGGCGCCGAGCACCTTCCTGATGCCGATCTCCCTGGTACGCTGTTCGGCGACGCAGGCGATCAGGCCAAAGAGTCCCAGGCAGGAGATAAATATGGCCAGGGCCGCGAAAATGCCGGCCAGTCTGCCGACCAGTTTTTCCACGGCGAACTTCTCGGCATATTTTTCATCCGAAAAATGATACTGGAAGGGAAAGTCCGGATGGTACTTATTAAAGATCGGTTTGAGCCGCTCCAGTGCCACGCTGTTGCTGACGTTGGGCGAGAGGCGGTACATGACGGTGAACGACCAGTTTGGCTGCCACACATAAATAGCGGGCTCTGCCGGCGCAAAGGGCGCATTTGTCAATGCATCCTTCACCACGCCTACTACCCTCAGGTTGCGAGGCACCCAGGAGAGCTGCCAGGAGATGATTTGGTTCAGCGGTTGTTTGAGCCGCATGCGCCGCACGGCAGCCTCATTGAGGATCACGGAGGCGGAGTCGTCGCCTGCATTGCCGGTAAAATTTCTCCCGGCCACAAGGGACATCCCGACCGTCTTAAAATAATCCGTGTCGCCTACCGCATTGCCAGCCGGTGACAGGGCTTCATTTGGCAGCTTGCCCGGCCATGCGTCTATTGTATTGTGTCCATAAACATCGGTCACGGGGCTCAGCGACTGGGTGATACCGGTGACTACGCCTGTCTTCAGAGCCTCATGCTTAAGGGCCGCAAAGGGCACGCCCCCCGCTTCGGTAATGACCAGCCGGTTAGGGTCATAACCTCTCGGCCTGTTGAGGCCGAACTGGATCTGCTGGTACACGACGATCGTACTGCTGATCAGCGCGATCGAACAGGTGAATTGAAGCACCACCAAGACCTTTCTGGACTGAATGGCCGATGCTCCGATGCTGAGAACTTCGAAAAAGCTTCGTCCCTTGCTTTTTCTCGTTCGTAACCTTCGGTCCCCTCGGTTACCCTTGAGCACTTTCACCGGTTGAAACGACGACAAGTACAACGCCGGACGGCTCCCCGCCAACAGACCCGTAAGCACGACATAGCTCACCATGATCAGCCAAAACCAGCCACTGGTATAGGGGATATTTATGTGCGTTCCTGCCAGGGCATTGAAGGAGGACAATACCAGTTGGATGAGGAGCAGCGACAATACAAAAGAGAGAAAAGTAAGTATTACCGATTCCATGAGGAATTGTCCGATCAGCGCTTCCCGGGAAGAGCCTATCACTTTTCGGATGCCGACCTCCCTGGCTCTTTTTTCCGATCGCGCGGTGGAGAGATTCGTAAAATTGATGCACGCGATAACCAGCACCAATATTCCGATGACGCCGAACATCCAGATATAGTCGATCAGCCCGCCAGCAGCCACGCCGTTCTTATAGACGGAATACAAATGCCAATCGGCCATGGGCTGCATAATGACCTGCTGCTTCAGCGTGCTATACGTGGAGGGAGCATATTTCTCTACCAGCCCCTTGATCTTCGGCGCTACCTGGGCATAGCTCACATTCGGCTTAAGGGAGGCATACAGCTTAAAGAAATTATGATTCCAATTCGTGCTGGCGGTTTTTACCCATCCGCCCGCGGACATATAACTAAACGGTATAATGCACCCAAACTGTAACGTGGAGTTAGGAGGCAGATCCTTTAATACGGCGGTTACCTTGAAATTCACATAGTCGGAGGCGCGGATCACTTTTCCCATGGGATCCGTATCGCCGAACAGGGCCTTGGCGACAGATGCGGTCAATACAATGCCATTGGGATCGCTGAGGGCCTTGTCGGCCCTGCCTTCGAGTAGAGGCAGTTGGACGATCTTGAGGAAATCTTCGCCGGCGGTCAATTCCACGGGAGAGATCTTTTTGTCGCCTACTCGCAATATATCGGACCCGCTGCCATAATTGTCGGGGCCGAATGCCAGGGCCACACAGGCGATCTCCGGCACGTCGTTCTTCAAAGCGTCCGCCAGCGGAATGGCTATTTCCGGTTGGGTGTTGACGGCTCCATTGTCCTGGAAATTGTATTTTACCTGGTAGGCTTGCGCGTAGCCGGGAGTAAACCGGTCGAAGCTGCATTGGTAATATATCCAGAGGCCGATCAGCAAGGCTACGGCCATGCCGATGGCCAGGCCAAAAATATTCAAGCCGCTGTACACCTTGTTACGGACGATGCCGCGCCAGGCGGTCTTCAGGTATGTTATTAGCATACTCAGTCGGCCGCCAAGAAAATGCCAGATTTATTGAGCCTTGTTTATCAATAAGTTGACGGTATTTTTTGGCTTTTGAATGTCCGATAATGAACAGCAACTGCGCACTTATAAGACAATTTATGGTTTCTAATAAAACCCCGCATCAGAAAGCCCCGCATCAATCAAAAAAACAGTAAGACTTCGCGGCCCATGAGCGCCAAGCACAAGAGACTGTTCAATATCAGCCGTTTTGGAAGGGCCCGCAATAAAAGTGGCGAAACCATAGGAAGCCGCAGCCTCCAAAGCCGCAATGCGGTCATAAGCTTCATGCATATTAGCCACAATATCCTCATAGCGTATAACCAGCGCCAAATGCTGGGCGATAAAAGGCAGAGCCCGCTCGATCATCCGGTCCTCCGTGATCCAGCAAGCCCCATTCTCCGCCACCCCAAAATGCGCCCCCAAAACAGCCAGTCCAACATCTTCCAGCACATGCGGATCAGCATAACGCTCACCGGTTTCCGCAAACCCCGCCAATTCAGGACACCCGGAAACAATGCGGCCAACACGGGGATATTGTTCACGAAGAATAGTAGCGATGCGGTCAAATCCCGATACCCGATAGGCGCTGCCGCCGATGGCCTCGACCATGGCGATAAAGGCGCCGGAGAGGTCGGTCCCTACCAATTCCTCCCCCGGCAATGCCGGCAATTCCCTCTGCCCGGGCTGATTACTCTTAACCGTACCTAATATTTTATCACGGCTGCTCATTTTTTATTTTTTTTATACCATTCACCAAAAGATTCCTTCGGCGGCTCCGGCATATCCCGCTGCTTATACCATACATTCAACCCATTGTTCACCGTAAAAGGCGCATTGAGCATAAACCAGCGGCCCGCCTTCCCCGCGGTATGATAAACCGAGGGATTGGACAAGACCCAGTTCATGGTTTTCATCGCGGCCTTTTTGGCAAGAGGCGCCTGCCCGCTCTGTACGATGACCTGGCGCCACTTATAGAGTTGTTCGTGGATGTCGATCTTTACGGGGCAGACATTGGAGCACGAGCCGCAAAGCGTGGAAGCAAAAGGCAGGTCGGCATATTTCTCCCGGTCCAGGTTGGGCGCCAGGATAGACCCGATCGGACCCGCCACGGCAGTATGATAGCTGTGTCCCCCACTCCGCCGGTAGACGGGGCAGGTGTTGAAGCAGGCAGCGCAACGAATGCATTTTAAAGAATTCCGGAAATCCTTTCTGCCAAGATGGACACTCCGGCCATTGTCGACAAGCACGATATGCATTTCCTGGCCCGGACGCGGCTTTTTAAAATGACTGGAATACGTGGTGATGGGCTGCCCCGTCGCACTACGCGTCAACAATCGCAAAAAGACACCCAAATGCTTTCTCAATGGAATGATCTTCTCGATACCCATACAGGCGATGTGCGCGTCCGCAAGGTGGGCGCCCATGTCGGCATTACCTTCATTGGTGCAAACGACGAATTCACCCGTCTCGGCCACGGCAAAATTAACACCGGTTAGGGCTACCCGCCGGGTCAGGAATTTCTCCCGGAGATGCAGTCGGGCCGCATGGGTCAGGAACTGGGGATCGGCATTCCCGGCCGGAGTGCCCAGGTGCTCGTGAAATATCTCGCCGATCTCTTCCTTTTTTTTATGGATGCATGGCAGGACGATATGACTGGGTGGCTCGCCGGCCAGCTGGACGACGCGTTCGCCCAGGTCGGTGTCTACCACTTCTATACCCTGCTCCTGCAGAAATTCATTCAAATGACATTCTTCCGTCAGCATGGATTTGCTCTTGACCATCTTATCGGCCTGGTGACGGTGAAGGATCGAAAGAATAATGGCATTGTGCTCCGCTGCATCAGCCGCCCAGTGTATGGTAATGCCATTGGCAGTAGCCGCAGCTTCAAACTGTTGAAGATATTCACTGAGATTGGACAGCACATTGTCCTTGATGCGGGAGGCGGTTTCACGCAGCTGTTCCCATTCAGGCACATTGTGAGCAGCTTTATCCCGCTTTTGCCGGATCCACCAAAGTGTCTCGTCGTGCCAGTTGACGCGGGACTCATCCCTGTTAAATTCATCCGCGAGAGCGGCATGGTCTTTTCCGTTCATAATTGGCTATTCAATATTTCTGCAATGTGCCTGACCTGCACCGTGCTTTTTTGGCGATGTAAGATACCTTCCATATGCATCAGACAGCTCATATCGGCGCCGGTAATATACTCCGCGCCGTGATGAAGATGGTCGGCTACCCGGTCTTTCCCCATTTTAACGGATACGGCCTCTTCCGCGACACAAAAAGTACCGCCAAAACCACAGCATTCATCCTGGCGATCGAGCTCCACCAACCGGATTCCTTTGACCATCTTCAATAGTTTTTCCGGTTTGGAAAATGGCGGCGCCATCAGTTCGCTCATCTGGGCCAGTTTGAGGCCCCGCTGCCCATGGCAGCTTTGATGGACGCCAACCCTATAAGGGAAACTCGCATCCAGACCTTCAACCTTAATAACATCTGTCAGGAATTCGACGAATTCATAAATTTTCTGTGGAACCGTCGTGCCATCCCCATGTAAATGATCCTTAATGTGCAGAACGCAGCTACCCGAAGGCGAAACAATATAATCGAACTCTTCAAAGTTTTTGATGAACAGGTCATTGCAGCCTTTTGTCAGGTGTTCAAACCCGGAGTTTGCCATGGGCTGGCCGCAGCAGGTCTGGTTGGGCGGATAAATGACTTCACAGCCGAATTTTTCCAATAATTCCAGGGTAGCTATCCCTACCTGCGGATAAAACTGATCGACGTAACAGGGAATAAATAAACCTACTCGCATATATTATTTCCGGCGCAAGGGCGCCGGGCGGTAAACTACTTATAATATTTCAATTCTATGATATCTCCCGGTAAAAAACGGCTATTCCAGTGAGGATGAATAGCAAGGGCCGCACCCATGGCCGTCGCCTGGGGTACGGAAGCAGCAAATACTTCAACATCCGGGAAGGCAGCAGCCAGCAAGTGCATATAAACGGGGTTCTTTCCAAATCCTCCGTCTACAAAAATTCTTTTTACCTCCGTTCTCTCCAACACTAGCCGCGTAGCGGCCGCCTGCTGCTCCATAATGTCCATCAACAGGCAATGATAAGCCCGCTCGAAGCTGCCGAAGACCGCCAGCTCACGCTGACCGAAAACAGAGGCGCCTACCCCCAGCCCAACAGGGCTCGGAACCTCCCGCGCCTGCAATGACTCCACCGTATCCGGATCGAAATCAACCCCGGCAGCATAACCCACCGATTTATGAAAATGATCCGCCAATCGCCGGACCTGCTGCTCGTGCTCATACCCCGCAAACAACCGGGACGCCTTTACCGGTGATCCCTGGTAGCTCATATAACACAAACAATCCTTTTGCAGCTCCGCTACGGTGAGCGGGGAATTATTGAAAGGGTTCATCGAGATACACCAGGTGCCGGTGGATATCAGCAAAAAGGGCTCGCGGAAACTTTCCAGGTAAGGGATCATAGCGGCAGAGCTATCATGAAGGCCAATGCCGGCGATGGGAATAGCCGGCAAACGCTCCCCCGGTGCCGTGCCAAACCCCGCGCCGCCAGTCAGTGTCCCACCAGGCCCTGCGCCACCAGCCCCTGCTAAAAGGGCACGCACCGGCTGGACGCTGGTCGAAGGCAGAATGGGCGCCAGCTTGTCAAAAATGCCTTCCCGGTAGACCCATTCATGATAATGCGACTGGGCGAAATTCCAGAGATTCGTATGACAGCCAATACTGGTAATGTCTGAGCAGGCCTTGCCCGTGAGCAGAAAACTCAGGTATTGAGGCAGGTGTAGGGAGTATTTTATCCGGTCAAAAAGTTCGGGATCCAGCTCCCGGATACGATAAAGCTGCATGCCGGAATTGAGGCTGCCCAATACAGGAGAGGCAGTGAGCATGGAAAACGTCACCTCGCCACCATAGGTATCGTAGAATTTTTTCTTTAATTCGTCGGGAAAAGGCTTCAGGTAATTATACAGTGGAGTTATAGGCCTTCCATCCTCCCCTATATGCACGAAACTGGCTCCATAAGCCGAGAAATTGATCGCTCGGATATTGAAATCCGGCTGGTGGGAAAGCCGTGCCAACGAATCAAATATCCACTCTGTCAGTTGTTGCAGGTTCTCGCAGGCTTCCCCATCCTCATCCATAACAGGGTCGAAGGTGGTAGACTGTTCCCAGACGACTTTATACTGTTCGTCAAAAAGGAAGAGCTTTTTATTGGTCTTGCCGATATCGAGTATGGCTATAACATTCATAATTACAATCCTGTCGCGACGGCGCCGGTGCCTCTTTTTTTCATCAATTGTTCTCTTACTTTTTCTTGGCGGTACAAGCCCAGCGGATCAAGAGGCCCACCGGCCCGCCGACGTGATTCGGCTACCAGTGCCCGAACGTCCGTCCGGAAACTATTCTGCAATATCTCCTGGGCAGCCACGGTATCATTGGCCTGCTGCGCGCTAACCAGCTGTTTACGATCCACCAGCAAAGCCTGCGCATAAGTCAGTTTAATGGCTTCTACAGATTGCAGAAGGTCTTCCAGCGGGTCCTTCACGTTGTGCGAAGCGTCGATCATCCAGCCCAGGTCCGTAGCATGATTCATACCGCGGGCATCCATGCCCTCCACCAATTCATTAAAAATAAGGAAGAGTTGATAAGGTTTGATGCTGCCTACGGTGAGGTCGTCGTCGCCGTATTTGCTATCGTTAAAATGAAACCCGCCGAGCTTGCCTTCCATCAGCAATAAGGCCACGATCTGCTCGATATTGGCATTGGGCAGGTGATGACCCAGGTCGACGAGAGTATACGCTTTTGGCCCCAGCTTGGAAGCATAGAGCAGGGATTGTCCCCAGTCCCCAACAGTAGTGGAATAGAAATTCGGCTCAAAAGCCTTGTATTCGACAAACATCTTCCAGTCGGCAGGCAAGGCTGCATAAATTTCTTTCAACCCTTCCAGCGTATGCTGAAAAGCCTGCCGGAAATTCAATTGCCCCGGAAAACAGGAGCCGTCGGACAACCAGACAGTGAGCGACTTAGAGCCCAGCTCTTTCCCATAACGGATGACTTCGATATTGTGGTCGATCGCCTGTTTACGCACTTCTTTACGCACATGCTGCAGAGACCCGAATTTATAGCTGTGTGGCTGACCAGGCTGGTCCTGGAAGGTATTGGAATTCATGGCATCGAAGCGCAGGCCAAACTGGGCGGCCAGGGCCTTGATGGCAGCAGGCTGACGGGGGATATCCCAGGGAATATGCAGGGAGATGGCCCCGCTGCTGCGGTTGAGGGCATGCAGAAGACCGACGTCTTCTATCTTTTCTTCCAGGCTGCGCGGCTCGCCGCCACCGGAAAAACGTCCAAAACGCGTCCCGCCGGTGCCAAGCGCCCAACTGGGAATGGCCACCTGGAAATCCACCAGCTTCTGAAGCACCCCTTCTGCATCCTTCAGGCCGGCCAGGATAAAATCCAGCCTGCGGCGATGCTCCTCCAGCCGGGGCTGATTATGTTCTTCTATTTTATATTTTTCCATCGGCATGCTTTATCGTTAAGTTAATAAAATTCCACATCGCCATCCCTACCTCACAAAAGCCATAGCCACTCCCCCGTCCACATTCAGCACATTCCCCGTCGACTTATTCATCAATCCTCCGACAAGCACAAAACAAGCATTGGCAATGTCTTCCGGTAAAATAATCTCATTCAACAAAGTCCGTTTCGCATAATAAGCAGGCAGTTCGGATACGCTAACCCCATAGGCCTTGGCCCGGCCTTCCGCCCAGCCGCTTTCCCATATCTTACTATCGGAAATGACGGCATCGGGATTCACGACGTTGACACGAATTTTGTCTCCGCCCAGTTCGGCAGCATTGAGCCGGCTAAGGTGCAGCTGGGCGGCCTTGGCAGAGCCGTAACCGGCATTGTTGGGTCCCGACACCAACGCATTCTTACTGACAATATTCAATACATCACCCCCAATGGCCTGCTTACGCATTACTTCCACCCCGGCCTGGGTCACGAGGAATTGTCCCTTCACCAGCACATCATAGAGGATGTCCCAATCCTTTTCGGTATGATCCTGGATCGGCTTGGATATAGAAAGGCCGGCACAGTTGACGACAATATCCACTCCGCCAAAGGCAAGTGCCGCAGCCCGGTAGACTTTATGGATGCCTTCTCCATTGGTCACATCCAACACCTCCCCGATAAAGGCATCTTTCCCAAACTCCGGCTGAAATTCCGCCCGGGCCGATTCGAGGCGCTGCTCATCGTTGTCATTGATGATGACACAAGCCCCTTCGCCGGCAAATCTTTTTGCAATGGCTTTCCCAATCCCTCCGGCGCTGCCCGTTACCAGTGCGATACGGCCGGACAAGGCTTTGGGTTTGGGCATACGCTGCAATTTCGCCTCTTCCAGCAGCCAGTACTCTATATTGAAGGCTTCCTGGCGGGGAAGAGAAGTATAAGAGGATACGGCTTCCGATCCCTTCATTACGTTGATGGCGTTGATATAGAATTCTGCGGCCACCCGGGCCGTTTGTTTGTCTTTGGAAAATGTAAACATGCCCATCCCCGGGTAGAGGATGACCACGGGATTAGGGTCACGCATGGCAGGACTATTGGCGTGTTTGCACGAATCATAATAGTGCGCATACATCTGCCGGTAGCTTTCAAACTGAGGCGCCAGCTTTTCCTTCAGGGCCGGTACATCATCGAGGTCCTGGGTAGTGGTAAGATCCAGCACCAGGGGGCTGATCTTAGTCCGAAGGAAATGGTCCGGGCAGCTGGTGCCCATGGGAGCCAGTCTGGCCAGGTCGTTGGAATTGATAAATTCCAGGACGCGGTCGTCATCGGTGAAATGGCCGATCATTTTTGTTTTGGAAGAACAAAATCCTCTTAATACCGGGGCCAGCGCAGCCGCCCTTTTCAATCTTTCTTCTTTGGGGAGCGACTGCAGACGGGCGCCGCCAAAAACAGGAGCTTTTTTGCCGATATGATCCTCCAGGTACTGGGCGCAGCGCTCGATGACTTCCAGGGTATTGATATAACTCTCGTAAGCCGTGTCGCCCCAGGTAAAAAGTCCGTGAGACCCCAGCATGATCCCCCGAATACCGGGATTCTCATCCAGGCACTGGCGGAGTTTAAGCCCCAGGTCGAAACCGGGGCGTTGCCATTCTACCCAGCCGATCTTACCATTGAAAAGCTCCTGCGTTATTTTTTTACCATCCTTCGCAGCAGCGATGGCGATGGCTGCATCGGGATGCAGGTGATCGATATGCGCAAAGGGCAGGAAGCCATGGAGAGGAGTGTCTATCGAAGGCGCCTTGGAGTTAAGGTCATATATACAATGATTGAACAGTTCGACCATCTCATCCTCGAATTCTATGCCCCGGTAAACGTTTTTCAGGCTGAGGAGCCGGTCCACATATAAAGCCGCCAGGCCGCTGCGTTTCAGCGTTCCAAGGTCGCCGCCGGAGCCTTTTACCCACATGATCTCCGTTTCTTTGCCCGTCAGCGGGTCCCTGGCCATGGCCTTACAGGAAGTATTGCCACCGCCGTAGTTGGTGAGGCGAAGATCGGCGCCCAGCAGATTGGACCGGTATATCAATAGCGCGACCTCATCACCCGCCAGTTCGGCGGCTTTCTTCTCGTCCCACAGGTAACTGGCATGTTTGAATTTCGTTGATGTTGTAACAGACATATTGTTAAGCTTTACTTTACAAATTTACCCATTCCCCCGCTAACCCCCGATCCATTCGCCCCGCCGACCCATTCCTCGCTACTTCAGCGAGTTCCCATACCCGACAAGGATCACAGAGCACAGGATGGCAATAATCCCCACCGCAATCGTAGTTCTTGTTTTCCCGCTTACCCCACTCCATTCCTTCAGTGCGATACCCCAGCAATTAGCCACCAGGATGATAAAGGCCATGTGTAATATCCAGGAGCTGGCGCCATTGCCCAGGCGGCTTTCCCCCATCCCGTAAAAGAAAAACTGGAGGAACCATATGGTACCGGCCAGCGCAGCAAAAAAATAGTTGCTGGCCAGGGGAGTCTTTTTGTTTGTGTAGTCGCCGAATGTCCTGTTACGGGCATTGAGAAACATACACCAGATGAAATTAGTAGTAAGGCCGCCCCAGAGCAGGACGACATAGGTAACATTATTCTGGTACAGGAATTCGGTGGTAGCGCCAGGATGCGAGACCTTCCAGAATTGGTTAGCTGCCTCGGCCATCGGGCTTCCCGCTTCAATACCATAGTTAAAACAAGCGCTGAGAATACCGGAGATGGTGCAAACAATGAGCCCCTTGACAAGATTGAACTCTTTGATGCTTTCTTTCTTTTTTTCTTCGGGCAATTCCTTCTCCTTCAGTACACCGGCCCTGCCACAGACATAGATACCCAGCAAGCAGAGTACAACGCCCGCCAAAACAATACGCCCCCACGAAGTCGTAAGCAGTTCGTGAAAAGTAGTCTTCCCCGGCGTATGAACAAAATTGTAATAGATGGAAGGCACCAGGGCTCCAAAGGCAGAAGTAAAACCGAGTAACACCGAGTTCCCCAGCGACATCCCAAGATAACGCATACCCAGACCATACATGAGCCCCCCGATACCCCATAAGATGCCCCAGAAAAATGTCCAGCCCAGCGTAGCCGCCGAAGCCTGCCGGATGATCTCCGAAAAATGCGGAACAGTCAGCCAGGCCGCCAGGGGCGGAATGATCAGCCAGGAAAATATCCCGCCGACGATCCAATAACTTTCCCAGGACCACCCCCCAACCTTCTTATAAGGTATGTAAAAGCTTCCCGACGCGAAACCGCCAATAAAATGAAAGAGAATGCCGAATAGTATCATGTAGTCGAAAATTTTCGATATGGCTGCAATAAGGATCAAATTTAAGGGGGACGCCAGATTTATCTGTCATGTACTGTCATGCCCCGCCCCACCCTGCCCTTCCCCTAATTAGCATTCACCTCCCCCAATTACCACCTTCCCAAATTGCTATTGTTTTTAGTTTTATTTGAGTTTATCGCAGGCCTGAAGCAGAACATTATTCAAAGCCGTTACATCGCCGCCAAACTGGCTAATAAAGAACAATTGCTGCTCTATTTCAAAACGGGCAGAGTATTGTCGGAAAAAATAGCAGCCGAAAAGTGGGGAGCCAAGGTCCTTGACAATTCTGCCGACGGCAGAAATTAACAATGGCCCAATTGGGCAGACACCGACTGCCCAATTCCCGGAAACCTGGTACAACATCAGCTTCTCCCATCATATCTTATTGATTAACAAGTGTAAATATACTGAGGAGCGCTTTTTCTACATCACCCAGGCAGCAACCCAGTTCTGGTCTGTACGTGTATTAGAACATCATATTAATGCAAACCTTTATAAACACCAGGGCAAGATGGCCAATAACTTCAACAACACCTTACCGGGAAATTTAAAGGCAAATGCTCTGCAAGTATTCCAGGACGAATACCTCTTTGATTTTGTCTCTTTAGAAGAAGACGACGAGCGGGTCATCGAAGGTCAGCTTGTCTCCAATATATCAAAAATATGATCATGACCCTCGGCAAAGGCTTTTCTTTCATCGGCAACCAATACCGCCTGGAAATCGACGGCGAAGAGTTCTTCGTCGATCTCTTATTCTTCAACCGCCACCTTCAAAGCCTCGTAGCATTCGAACTATTATGTTGTACACAACATCATATTTCTTATGTTGCGTAGGCAGTTATGTGTTGTTGAGTGCCCTTCCCTTCTAATTTGAGCATCTGGCAGCGTACTAACATAACATAATTTTGCAGGTG